>Ga0207864_1000204_pt1 | contig 94343 bp, 78 predicted proteins | sample HigsolmetaAR202D_FD_184834 | JGI IMG/M metagenome (GOLD analysis project Ga0207864, IMG submission 184834) | Ionic liquid and high solid enriched microbial communities from the Joint BioEnergy Institute, USA - AR20-2-D (SPAdes) (version 2) ...
CTCGCGGCGGCTCCGGCGGCGTCGCCGCGGGCATCTTCGCTTGGCTCGCCGCTCGGGGCGGCTCCGGCGTCCGCGGTCCGGCCGGGGCCGCCGGAACGACCGCCGGCATGCGCGGCACGCTCGCGCCGCCCGGCTTCGGCACCGGCGGCGGAGGTGGCGCGAGACCGAGCTGCGTGACGGCCTTCTGTGTCGCGCTCGGTCGGAGCGGCGGCTCGCGCGGAGGCGCGGGCGGCTCCGCCACCGCCGCCGCGCGAGAGTCCTTCCGAACGAGCTCGAGGGCGGCGACGAGCCGTTCGCGCCCCTCGTCCGCCGGCACGACGGCACCGAGGACCGCGACCATCTCCTCGGCCGTGATCGTGCGGCGCTCCGCGCGTGGCTCGAGGGCTCGCTTCAGCGCCTCACGAACGTTCTTGTCGACGTCGGGGCGGAGCGTGTCGATCGACGGGAGCCGAGGCTCGGCCATCGCACGCAGCGCGTCGATCTCGGGCAGCGCCCCGCGCTGGAAGGCCTTCCGCTTCGTCAGGAGCTCCCAGAGGATGATCGCGGCCGCGTAGACGTCCGCGCGCGGGGTCACGTTCTCCCCTTTGACCTGCTCGGGCGCCATGTACCCGTAGGTCCCCTTGATCATCCCCGCGACGCTGTGGTGCTCGAGTCCCGTGACCTTCGCGACGCCGAAGTCGGCGAGCTTCACCTCCCCGTCCCACGGGACGAGCACGTTGGACGGGTTCACGTCCCGATGGATGACGGGCGCCGGGACGCCGCCGTCGTCGACCGTCGCATGCGCCGCCGCGAGCGCATCGAAGACGCGCGACATGACGAAGAAGGCCGCGCGATCGTCGAGATGCTTCCCGGCGGCCTTGAGCATCGACTTGAGGCGGCTCAGCGATGGGCCGTCGACGTGCTCGAGGACCATGACGAGCTGCCCCGCTCGGCTCTCGGGACGCGCGCCCTGCCCCGCCGGCGACGACGGGATCGCGAAGAAGTCGAACAGCCTCACGATCGCGGGATGGGCGAGCCGCGCATAGGCGGAGGCCTCGCGGGCGAACATGCGCGCGATCCCGTCGTCCTCTTGGAACTGCGACAGAAGGACCTTGAGGACGACCGTGCGCTCGAACCCGAGAGGCCCTTCGGCCTTCGCCAGCAAGACGTCGCTCGTCCCGCCGGTCGCGAGCCTGCGAACGACGCGGTAACCGCCGATCTTTTCTTCCGTTCCCTCCGCCTTCGTCACCGCGCGTCTACGAGGTTAGCGGACTCGGCAGCCGACCCCAACAGCGCCGTGCGAAGCGACGATCGAGGCGTGGCGAGCCTCAAGAAGAGGATTGCTTCTGCGCGGCGAGGTCCGCTTCGACCTCGTCGAGGAGCTGGTTCGCGCGCGTCTCGTCGATCCCGAGAGCCTCGGCGAAATCGTTGAGCGTCTCGTTCTCCTCGTCGGCGATGGCGTTGTCCGCGAACGCAATCGCTGCGGCGAGAACGAACGCCACCTCGGCGCGCGCCCGATCGTCGTGGAGCTCGGCCGCCACCTGCTTCAGGCGTGCTTCTCGCCCGTGCTCCAGCACGTTCTTGCCGGCGGAGTCGAGCATCGCATCCATGTGCGCGCCCCGGATCGTGTCGTCCGACAGATTGCGAAGGGCGCCCTTCAGCACCTCGCGCTCGTCGTCGCTGATCTTTCCGTCGGCGCTCATCATGAGGTACATCGCCTCGCAGAGCGGGCCGTACTCCGCGACGACGTTCATGCGCTCCACCTCCTCCGGAGGCATGGTCGGATCCGGCACGACCATCGAAGGACGCTGCCCGCGCTCCCTCAGCTGATCTCGGAGCCGCGAGAGGGTGGAGTTCGAGAGCCAGATCATCGCGGCGAGCCTACCCGGGCTGGCTCGACAGCGCCAACATGAAGAGCAGCCCCACGACGGCCAAGAGCCCTGCGACGACGAGGAACACGATGACCTGCCCTTTCGACAGTCGCCTGGAGAACGCAGGCACTTCGTCGACGGCGCCAGACGGACCGTTCTCCGGGGCGCCGAGCGGAGCCTGGGGCGAGGCCGTGAACGCCACCGGCGTCTCCATCACCGGGCTCGTCTCGTACGCTTGGAGCGACGACGGCGGCGGCGCGTCTTCGAGCGGCGATCGAAACGCCGGCGGCGGCGCCTGCCCGACGGCTGGAGACGCCATCGCCTGGCCATCGGCCGGCGGCGCGGTGGAATAGAGAACGGGGACCTTCCCGTCCGAAGGCGGCACCGGCGCAGGAGGCGGCGGTGACGGCACCGCCTCTTCCGGCAAGAGCGGCTGCGGCGCCAGCCTCGTCGGCTCCTCGGTCTCCTCCTCGGGCAACAAGCCTTCGGCGCGCAGCTTCGCGAGGAGGTCGGCGGGCATGGTGCCCACCCTGGTGGCCGCGCTGTACGCGTCGTCCTCGCCTGCGGGAGGCGGCACGGTCGCAGGCTGGTCGTCGCTCGCAGACATGGCCGTCCGCGAGATCATAACTGACCGGACCGCTTCGGGTGAATCTACGAGCACGAAAGCCGCTCGCGCCCGCCGTACAGGTCCGTCGAACGTTTTCGACGATTAGTTGTCGAGCCGGAAGAGCTCCTCGAGGTCGCTCTTCGTGAGCTTCTTCGTTCCGCCGACGTCCTCGGAGAGGACCGCGCCGACCAGCTCGCGCTTCTTGCTCCCGAGCTCGAGGATCTTCTCCTCGATCGTGCCCTTCGCGATGAGGCGGTAGGTGGTGACGACCTTCGTCTGACCGATGCGGTGCGCGCGGTCCGTCGCCTGGTCCTCGACGGCCGGGTTCCACCACGGGTCGAAGTGGATGACCGTGTCGGCCGCCGTGAGGTTGAGACCCGAGCCGCCCGCCTTGAGCGAGATGAGGAACACCGGCGGGCCGTCCTCGCGCTGGAAGTTGTTGACGCGGGCCTGGCGATCCTTGGTCGTGCCGTCGAGGTACTCGTACTGGACGCCGTCTTCGTCGAGCGCGCGCCGGATGATCTGGAGCATGCTGACGAACTGGCTGAAGACGAGCACGCGGTGGCCGCCCTCGATCGAGGTCTGGATGAGCTCGCGGAGCGCGACCAGCTTGCCCGAGTCCTCGTCCTTGAACTCGCGCGGCAGGCCGAGCAGGCGCGGATCGCACGCCGCCTGACGGAGGCGCGTGAGGCCCGCGAGGATCTGGATGTGGCTCTTCGCGAGGCCATGGCGCTCGACCTCGCCCATGACCTGCGCACGGACCTCCTTGAGCACGGCCGCGTAGAGCGCCGCCTGCTCGCCCGTGAGCTCGCAGAACTGATCGGTCTCGATCTTCTCGGGCAGGTCCTTCGCGACCTCCGCCTTCGTGCGGCGGAGGATGAACGGGTGGATCGTCGCGCGGAGGCGCGCGGCCGCCTTCTGATCGCCGTTGTCGATCGGGCGCGCGTAGCGCTCCTCGAACTTGTCGAGCGGGCCGAGCAGGCCCGGGCTGACGAAGTCGAAGATCGACCAGATCTCCGAGAGGCGATTTTCGATCGGCGTACCGGTGAGCGCGAGCCGGCGCTGCGCCTTGAGCCGCTTGGCGGCGCGCGCGGTGGCCGAGAGCGGGTTCTTGATGTTCTGCGCCTCGTCGAGGATGGCGTACGTGAGATCGAGCTTCGCGAGCAGCTCCTCGTCGCGGCGGAGCAGCGCGTAGCTCGTGATCACGACGTCGGCGTCCTCGAGCTCGTCGGTGCGCTCCTTCCGATCGCCGCCGTGCCACACCATGTGCCGCATCGACGGAGCGAACTTGTCGAGCTCGCGCTCCCAGTTCGTGACGACGCTCGTGGGCGCGACGATGAGCGCCTTGAACTTCTTCTTGCCGTCCGCCTTCGCGTCCTTCTCGACCGCGGATTTCACCGCGAGCAGGAGCGCGATCGCCTGGACGGTCTTACCGAGACCCATGTCGTCGGCGAGGATGCCGCCCGACCCGATCTCGTGGATGAACCAGAGCCACTGGAAGCCCGCCTCCTGATAGGGCCGGAGCTGCGCCTTCAGCGTGCGCGGCTTCTTGACGACCTTGATCTCGTCGACGTGCTGGAGCTTCTTGAAGAGCTCCTTGGCGCCGTCCGAGACGTGCGCCTTGCCGACCTGCTCGAGCAGCTCCTGGATGCGTCCCGCCTGCGAGAGCGGGAGCCTGCCGCCCTGCCCGCCGCTCGTCGCCAGGATCTCGGCCTGGCGGAGCAGGACCGCCTTCACCTTCTCGGGATCGAGCTTCGCGAACGACCCGTCGGACAGGCGGACGTAGCGACGGCCTTCGGCGAGGCAGCGCGCGAGCTCGTCCTGCGTGACCGGGATGCCGTCGGCCTCGAACGTCAGGCGGAGCGACAGCCAGTCGACGCCGCTCGACACGCGCGCGTTCGCGGTGAGCGCGCTCGAGCGGACCTGCACGTCGACGAGGTCCTCGGGGATGAACAGGTCCCAGTCCTCGGGGAGCGCGCCGACGGCCTCGGTCCAGAACTGGAGCGCGTCGTCGCCGTGCGCGATGAAGCCCTGCCCGTCTTCGTCCGCCTTGAGACCGAGCGCGCGGAGCTTGTTCGTCGCCTCCTGCTGCGCAGCGATGTCGCACCGGATGACCGTCGCGCGCTTGTCCGCGCGCACGCGGCGCGGGCCGCGCGTGAGCTCTTCTTCCTCCTCCGCCGGAGCGGTCGCCTTCGGCGGCTTCACGATCACCGGCGGAGTCATCCCGTCGGCGCGCACGTCGATCTCGACGTCCTCGTACGCGGCACGGAGCGAGACGCGGGCCTCGGTGAGCGTGCCGCCCGCGCGGAGGCGGAAGGTCGGCGGGATGTCGAGCACGTCGGCGACCTGCGAGAGGTCGGGCAAGTCGGCGCCCACTTCGAGCGACACCCGCGGCAGGCCTTGCGCAATCAGCGTCGGCAGGTTGTCGAGCGACTCGCTGATCGTCGGCGTCCGCATGAGGCGCCGGAGCGAAGCCGGCGAGACGCGCCGATCGATCGGCCGCGCCCACCCCTCCTGCGCGTCGACGTGCCAGCCCGGGCTGCCCTCGAACCAGCCGCCCTGGCTGAACGTGAACTTGCGGGGGTCGCCGACGCGCATGAACGAGGCCTTCACGAGCACCTGCTGCCCGTCTTGAGAAAGCTCGAGATCGAACCGCGGGCGGAGCGGCTCGTCGCCGAACCGGAGCTCCATCATTTGCGGCTCGATGATCACGCGCCGACCCTTGAGCAGCGGCAGGAGCTCGGCGGCGTCCTCGCCGCGCACCTCGATCCCGACGCGCCGCGGGCCCTCGGCCTCGAGGCGCGCGAGCAGGCGGAGCGCCTCGCGGTCCGCGGTCGGCTTCTGCGCCTGGAACGCGAGCAGCGTCGTCGCAGACAAAGGCGTGCGCGCGTCCGGGTCGAGCAGCGAGATCGTGAGCGCCCCGGACCGCACCTGCATGCGGTACTCGATCGTCTTCGGCGCCCCCGGCAGGGGGTCCGCCACCCAGGCCTCGATGCCGTTCGATGCCGGGCCGATCGTGAACCCCGGGCGTGCCGGGATGAGCCCCGCGGCAGCCATCGCGCGCTGGGCCGCGAGCTTGCGCGCTCGACGGCGAGCCCGTCGGCTCGTGCCGACGACCGGGATGTCGAGCGGGTCGGCACCTGTCGCCTGCGCGGGCACCGCCGCCGCCGCCGCGCCGTTCGGCTGCTGCTGCTGCTCCGGCCGCGGCTGCTTCGGCCGCACTTGATCACGACAGGCGATGAGTAGAGCTGCCACGTGCTTGCAGTGACCGTTGATCTTCGGGAACGCCGGGCAGGTGCACTCGGAGCTGAAGCCGTTGGGCGTCACCTGAAGCTTGACGGCATAAGGCTCCGGATCCGTTCCGCGGACCGACCCCCGGGCGGAGATTTCCTCCATTTGGACGTCGGAGACGGCCTGCCGCCGCACGTAGTCGTACCCGCGCAAGAACGCACGGGCGCCCAGCAACCTGCGCAGGGCGCGGTCGTTGAGCTGGCTCAGCGCTTCCGTGAACGGGGTCGTCGACAATCGCCTGGTCGCGCCTCTCAGAGGGGCGCGCCTTTCCTTCCGCAGACGTGCGGGGGCGTGGACTGGAACGGAGCCTCACGTCGCGCGGCGTCGAGCCGGCGAGCGTTACGAGGGCCCCACCGATGATGACGGGCGATTAGCATTCTGCGGCTCTCAGGGCAACTGGTCTTCGCACGAGCCGTCAAATGGCCCGGCCGCCCGGCAGGGGGCGGCCCCGAGCCGTCGGCTCAAGGCGGGCACTCGTACACCGAGGCGGGGACGTCGTTGCAGCCGGCCGGCGCCTCCTCCTCGAGGAGCTCGTCGCCGACATCCGCCTGCTCTGCCGTGAAGCGGATGGTCGCGGACACCGCGTTGCAGGCGAGCTTCGGGTTGCGCAGATCGAACGCGCTCGAGGCCATGATGTCGACCGTCTTGCAGACCGTCGGCACCACCCCGGCCACGAAGAGCGGCGACTTGCAGAGGTAGGAGCCGTCGCTTTCGAAGTTGCCGACCGCGCGGAGCAGCTCCCTCACCGGGATCCGCCCCGCGAGGACCCCGTCGAGCTTCCACTTGCCGTCCTCGAACGTCAAGCGGCCGGAGGCGATCGGCGAGCCGAACGTGAGCACGGTGCTGTTGAAGAAGATGTCGAGGTCGTTCTCCGAAGCGAACACGAGCTCGCCATTGCTGACGTAGCCCACGCCGCGGAACGTCGGCTCCTTCGTGCCCGGGCGCGCATGGGCCGGCGAGTAAGTCCACTTGTCGTACCCGCACCAGCCAGGGGGCGCCTTGTTGTTCTCCGGATCCGGCGTCGTCCCGCAGCCGGAGCCGTCGACGATGCCGTGGCTGATCATCGCCCCGACCTCGATTTGGAGGTCGTTGGGCTTGCCGTTGTACTTGGTGATGTAGAGGAGCAGCCCTCTCTCGCCTTTGGCGAGCGACCTGTTGGCCGACTCGTCCGGGTCCCAGCCCGACGGGGCGAACGTCTCGAAGAGCTTCGTCGCGGCGTTGTCGATGCCGCCGTTGGAGTCGCAGTCCGGGCCCTTCGGGACGCACGACGACTCGCCGTTGTGCGCCGTGCCCTCGCGCTTGTCGCAGGTGCACGTGCCGTCGAGGTCGAAGCCCTGGTACCGGTCGTTGGCGTCCGGCACCAGCTTGATGGTCCGGAGCGCCAAGTACAACGGCGGGATCTCCTCCATCGGAGCATCGTCGTTCTCGGGCGGCGCGGCCGGGCGCACGTGGGCGCACGGATCCGACGCGTCCGAGGTCGAGTCGCCCGAGTCTCCACCGTTCGACGCGTCCACGTTCGCGGCGCGTTGCTGCTTTTCGACGTGCTCGATGCCCGCCACGACCTGACACGCGGCGGCGGCGAGCCCGCCGAGCGCGATCCCGAGGGCGACCCTTCGCTTCGTGCCGATCACCATCGCACCCCCAGCGCGCCGCCCCCGCGAGAGGGCGCGACGAATGCGGTCGACGGCTTGCTCGTGGGGCCCGCGCTCAGCACGAGGTAGCCGCCGATCGCCGTCACGATGACGCCGATCGGAATGGCCACGTTCGCCATGTTGGCGAAGACGAGCGCGCGATCGGTCGCGGCGTCCGCCTCGGCGGCCTCCCTGCTTCCGGCGAAGCACGGCTGCGGGCACGCCTTCTCCGCGTCGCTGTCTCCCGCGATGGCGAGAACGCCGAAGACGGCGCCCGCCGCGAGCGCGCCGAGCCCGACGCCGCCGACGATGAGGCCCGTCGTCTTGCGCGAACGGTTCGCGTCGTACTGCGCGTCGATCGGGACGGTCGGAGGAGGCGGTGGCTCTTCGACGACCTCGTCCTCGAGCACCGGGATCGTCACCGGCAAGGTCGCCCCTTCCTGGTCGACGTTCACCTCCAGCGTCGCCGTCTTCTTCTTCGGGGCGCTCACCTCGATGGTGCGCGTCCCCGGATCGACCGCGAACCCCGTCCAGAGGGGCTCCGCCTTCTCCTCGCCGTCCACCTTCACGACGAGGCCCTCCACCTTCGCCTCCGGAGGCACGACGATCTTCAGCCGGGAGAGCCGCGGCTCGAGCTTCGCGGCGCGCTCGCGCGCCAGCTTCACGCGGTCCTCGCGATTGGCTGCCCGCGCCTGCTGCTCGACCGCACGGAACTCGCCCCACGCGGAGGCGATCTTGCCGATGTTCTCGTGGCAGATGGCGAGGTTGAGCAAGGTGCCCATCTGCGGATCGAGCCTCTCGCTCTCCTCGAGCAGCGGACACGCCTCGCTGTACTTGTTCTCCGCCATGAGCGCCTTCGCGCGGCGGAACAGATCCTCCGCGTCGGTGATCCTGTCGGCGCGCGCATCACCCGCGGCGAGCCCGCAGGCGACGGCGAGCGCACAGGCGACCCCTAGCGCCCATCGCGGCGACCTTCTTCGCCTCATCCAGCCGTCCCGCAACATCTCTCGGAGGCCTCGCCCGACAGGGTAACGGAAATTCAGTCCTCAGTCCTCAGTCCTCAGCGGAGCGAGGCTCCAGGCTCCAGGCTCCAGACCTCGGGCCCCCGCGCATGCGGGAACGTCCTCGCTGTCGTCGGGCACGCGACCGCGACGATAGAGGCTCCAGGCTCCAGGCTCCGGGCTCCAGGTCTTTGGGCGCCAAGGACGCGAAGCCTCGTCTTCGCTGTTGTCAGGTACGCGACGGCTCGCGCCTCTCACGAACCAACTGGAGACTCGAGTCTGGAGACGCGCGTCTGCCGTCCACCCCACTGGAGCCCGGAGCCTGGAGCCTCTCTCAATACCGATCGTTCGTCGGATCCACGACCACCGGCGCCGGCTTCGTCGTGCTCGAGCCGCTCGCGCTCGTCGCCGTCGACGCGGGCTTCGTCGCCGGCTTCTTCTTCGTCGTCGTCGCGGGCTTCGCGGTGGCGGCCGCGGCCTTCGGGGCGGTCGTCGCGGCCGGGGGCTCTTCGGTCGCCGACGGCTGTGGAGAAGGCGTCGTGGACGCCGCCGTCGTCGGCGGAGGAGCGACCGGCGCGGGGGTCGGCTCTACGGCGGGCACTCCGGTCGCAGCCGTCGCCGCGGCCGGCTCCGGCGCGCGCGCAGTGGTCACGCGGAGCTGGTAGATGCCGAAGGCGGCGAGGACGAGGGCCGCGACGCCGATGCCCACACCCACCGCAGCGAGCGTGCTGCCCCGCCGTACGGGCGCTTCCGCGGAGAGGTCCGTGCCGGTGTTGCCGAAGGTGTTGCCGAAGGGGATGCTGCCGGACGCGGACGCGTGCGGCGGGACGGGGATCACCGGGACGGACGAGATGCTCGGCGACGAGGCGTGCCCGAGGTTCGGCGACGAGATGCGCCCCAGGTTCGACGACGACGACGACGACGACGAGAGCGCGACGGTCTGCCCCGACTGCGCCGGCGGCGGCGGGGGCGTCCCCGGGAGCGGCGCCGGCAGCTTCGGGCCGGTCGTCACGGCGGCTTGCTGCGCCGGAACGGAGCGGTCGGCGAGCCGCGCGATGCGCTCGACCAGCGTGTGGGTCTCCACGCTCGGCGTCGCGAACGCGGCGAGGCGGATCGCGAAATCCGCGACCGTCTGCACGCGTTGATTCGGATCCTTCGCGAGCAGCTGGAGCAGGAGGTTCTCGAGCTCCTCGGGCAGGTCCGGGACGAACCCGCGCGGATAGAACGGCGGGTCGGCGACGATCGACGCGAGCAAGCCCGCGACGTTGTCGGCCGCGAACGGCAGCCGGCCCGTGACCATCTCGTAGAGGGCCACGCCGAGAGACCAGATGTCGCTCCGGTGATCGACGTGCTTCGCGCTCCGGATCTGCTCCGGCGACATGTACGTCGGCGATCCGAACACCGCTTGCGTCTCCGTGAGGGTCGGATCGACGACGCCGTCCGAGCCGATCGCCTTCGAGATGCCGAAGTCGAGGACCTTCACGAGCGTCGTGCCGTCGGCTCGCTGCGTGACGAAGAAGTTCGATGGCTTGAGATCGCGATGGATGACGCCGACGGCGTGCGCGCTCGCGACCGCCTCGCAGACCTGAAGCATGAGGTCCGCGGCGCGCTGCCAGTGGAGCGGCCCTTCCTTGCGGACGATCTGCGAGAGGTCGCGCCCGACGAGGTACTCCATCACGATGTACGGAGCGCCGCTCTCGAGCGTGCCTGCGTCGAGCACGCGCACCACGTGCTCGCTCTTGATCTTGATCATCGACCGCGCTTCGCGCGCGAAGCGCTCGGAGTGGATCTTGTCGCGCGCGGCCTTCGGTCGAAGCAGCTTGATCGCGACGAGCTCCTCGAGCGCCTCGTGCCGCGCCGCGAGGACGAGGCCCATTCCACCCGAGCCGATGATCCGGTCGACGACGTACTTGCCGATCCGATCACCGACGGTCGGCACCGCGTGGATCGCGGCGAGGTTCGCCGCCTTCGCGTCGGTCGTGCTCGGCCGTCCGCCCGGATTGATGATGTCCGTCTCGGCGGTGACACCACCCTCGGCTTTCTCCGAGACCGGAGACAGATCGCGCGAGTCGAGCTCTTGAGGAACCGCCGGCGGACGCGGTGGCTTCGGGGCTGGGGGGCGCGGCACCTTCGGGGCGATCGCGATCATCCCCTTTTTCCCCGAGTCCGCCACGCCGTGGATGATAGCGCCTCACGTTCGGCGTGGTCGAGCCTGCCGATTCTCGCCCGACGGGTTTCCTACATGCAGCGAGCGAGGGCGGTGACGTAGCGAAGGTACGCCGGATGGGGTGGGCTCGCGCACGTCGAGCGAGCGTATGATGCGAGGCATGCGCATCGTCGTCACCGGAGCCACGGGCCTGCTCGGCGGATGGCTCGTCTCCGAGCTCGCGAACGCCGGCGACGAAGTCATCGCCTTCGGCGGCCCGAGCCGCGGCAAAAATGGCCTCGACGTGACGGACGGCCCCGCCGTCACCGCCGCGATCGTCGCGGCGCGCCCCGACGCGGTGATCCACGCGGCCGCGCTCTCGGCGATGAGCGACTGCGCGCGCGCTCCGGACCTCGCGCGGCGGATCAACGTCGAGGGGACGGCGAACGTCGTGGCTGCCTGCCGCGAGGCCGGGGCCCGTCTCGTGCACGTCTCGACGGACCTCGTCTTCGACGGCGAGCACGCGCCTTACGACACGTCGTCGCCGACCGCGCCGACCTCCGTCTACGGCCGGACGAAGGCCGACGCCGAGCGCGAGGTCGCGCAGGTCGAGGGCGTCGTCGTCCGCGTGAGCCTCCTCTTCGGCCCGACACGCACGGCGCGGCGAGGCTTCTTCGATCAGCAGCTCGACATGCTCCGCCGAGGCGAGCGCCTGCGTCTCTTCCACGACGAGTGGCGCACTCCCCTCTCCCTCCGCGCCGCGGCCGAGGCGCTGTCGGCGATCGCTCGCTCGGACGTGAAGGGCGTATTGCACGTCGGCGGCCCCGAACGCCTCAGCCGCTGGGAGATGGGTCTCGCGCTCGCCGGTGTGCTCGGCCTGCCTCGGCACGTGGCGGAGTCGTCGATCGAGCGCGCGTCGCGCACGTCGATCGGAGGCGAGCCACGGCCGCGCGACGTCTCGCTCGACTCGACCGCGTTCCGCCGCGCCTTCCCGGGCATCGCGGTCGAGCCCTTCGCGAAGGAGTGCGCGCGCATGGGCGTCTCCAGCGAAGCGTGAAGCGACGCTCGTGCACGTGCCGTCATCGCCTCCTCGCGGGCGGTCGGCTCTCGGAGAACCACGGGACGAGCTCGCCGTCGATGCGGGACGCGATGTGCTTCATCGTGTCCTGCGCAGCGCTCCCCTCGTCGACGCGATAGAAGACCTCGCCGTCCGACGCGTCGAAGAAGCGCTGGCGTCGCCCATCGCCTCGCGCCTCCTCGACGAGCGAAGCGTTCGGATCGCCGGGAGCGTGGACCAGGCGCAGCTCGAGCTCGGGGATCGCCGGCCCGACGAGCGCCGGTCTGAGGTGCACGCCGCGGGCGCCCGACGGGTCCTTGCACACGAACAGCACGTGGCCCATCGCCCGTTGCAGCGGCGAGAGCTCCGCCGGGACGAAGCCGTGCTTCGCGAGCGGCGGTCCGAGCACCTCGATCGCGAGCTCGTGTGGAACGAACCCCCAAGCGCGCCGGTAGGCGCTCCACATGACGTCGAACAGCGCGATCTGGAGCGCCTCGACCTTCTCCGCCGCCGGCACCTGCTCGGGCGTCGGCGCCGTGACCAGGATCGCGTTGCGCTTCGTGCGAACCACGCGCAGGTCGGCGAGCCCCCGCTCCTTGCTCCCGGAGAGCGCCTCGATCCCGTCGAACGGAAGCACGCCGGCGTGCTTCGGGCCGAGCACGTGAATCCACGCGACGGGCTCGTCGAGCAGGGGAATCCTCGGGCCCATCATCCAGCCCCGGCCCACGAACGGGACGCTCCCGGACGCGACCTGCACGGTGTCGAGGAGCCGCGCGAGCCAGGCGACGTACTCGTCGGCGGACTTCGGATCCGCCCGGACCTCCGACCGGATCGAGACGCCGCTCGTGCCCTGGAGCGAGAGCGCGCACGTCTCGCTTCCGTCCTTCCGATAGATCTCGAGCGCGTGCGTCCGCTTCTTCGCGAGGACGGCCGCGGCCTCTGCGAGGCGGTCCTTCTTCGAGAACGAAGCGTGCGCGCCATGGTTGACCGCGTACGCGTCGAACGACAGCGACAGCGGCGGGCTCGTCACGAGCGCCCAGAGGTGCGGGAGGTTCTCCGGCCTGGCCAGTCCCTCGCCTCCGAGGTGGATCACGAGCGGCACGCCCTTCTCCTTCGGAGCGCGGAGGCGCTCCCAGGGCACCTCGACACGGGTGAGCGCCGGGAACGATGCGAGACGCGCCTCGAGCATCTCGATGTGGTCCTTGCTCCAGTCGCTCTCGAGCGACGTGTCGACGACGAGCTCCGTCAGATCGTCCGGACCGAGCCGTTCGAGCGCCTGATCGAGGTATCGCGCCGGCGGCAGACGCCGGTCCCGCTCGTTCGTCGCGAAGATGCGCGAAAATCGCCCTTTGTCGTCGCGGCGGGCGACGAGCGTCCAGAAGGGCCAATCGGGACGAGCGCGAAGGACGTTCCTCGCGCGGAGCTCGGACACCGCGAGGCCGTGCCGCTCGACGGCGCGTGCGAGCTCGCCGATCGGATGGCCCGTCTCGTCGATGCCGAGCCACTCGAGCTGCCTCACGAGCCTGCCGGACAAGAACGGCTCGAGCTTCTCGACGGACGCCGTCGCGATGGTGAGCCGCCGGAGGCTCGGGAACGCGTTCGTGGCGTCGGCGAGCTCCTTGCGTGCATCGCGCTCGTGCTCCTCGAGGTAGTGGTCGTAGAGGATCTCCATCTCCACGAGACGCGGGCGCGGCGCCTGTCGCGCGAGCGCGAACGCGGTGCGCTCTCGCACGCCGCGGAGCGCTCGCACCCACCGCATCGACGACAGCGACACGATCGCGTGCGCGAGCTCGTGCTGGTCGCCGAGGAACCAGAGATCGATCGTGTGGAACGTCGCCCATGCCGGAGAGGACAGGATCGCCGGCGGCGTCTCGGGACGGCCTTCCAGCTCGATAGAGCCCTCGGCCAAGAACCCGCGCTCGAACACGCGCCAGTGCGGGTGGAGCACGCGATCGAGCTCGCCCGCCCACGCCTTGCCGTGCTTGCGGAGGAGCGCCGACTCTCGCTTCTTCATCGCGTCCGTCGCCTCGCCCCGATGGCGCGCGAGCTGGAGCGTGATGAACTCGCCTCGTGGATCGCCGCGCTCGGTGAGCCAGTCGGCGTACACCGCGCGCGGGTCGTCGTCGTCGGGCGACTCGTAGATCGCGCGGAGCAGATCCGCCTCGGTCTTCGCGGCGCTCCGCTCGGACTTCACCTGCCCGGCGAACAGGCCCTCGATCTTCGCGAGCGCCGCCTCCTCCTCGGACGAGAGCGCCGGCGGTCCGTCCGGGAACGCGGCCTTCAGCGCCTTCACGGCGGCCGCGACCATCGGCCGGGTGCTCTTCTGCCAGTACGACGATTTCTCGCGCTCGAGATCGGCCTCGAGGATCGGCAGCGTGCGGAGATCGAGGATCTTGCCGAGCGCGCGGAGGAGCGGCCGGTAGAACTCGTGCGAGGTCCACGTGTCGTAGGGCGTCTCGTCGACGAGCTTCGCGAAGACGAGCGCGATCCGCGGATCGTCGGGGAAGCGAAGCAGCGGCGCGAGCACCTCGTTCCCGTCCTGCCACCTGCCGGGCCACGGCGTCGCGAGCAGGCGTCCGACGTCGGCCGGGTCCTTCTTCTTCGCCGTCGCGATCCACTTCGCCGTGCGCTCCTTCACGGTCTTCGCCGCGATGGGGCCGCGCGAGCTCGTGATCCGGGCGGAGACGCGATCGACGAGGTCCGCGATGCGCGGCACCCTCCGCTCGCGCCAGGCTTCGAGCAGCGCCGCGAGCGCCGCCTCGTCGTCGTTCCGTTGGATGTCCGCGTATGCCCTCTCGAGGTGCTTCGTCACGTCCCCCATGACGGCCGCGCCAGGTTACCGGCCTCCCCTTCGCTCGGGCGACCGCCTCGTCCGGCCCGCACGCGTCGCGGCGAGGTAGGCGCGCCCGCGCGGGGTGATCTCGTAGCCGACCTCGAAGCTCTGGGTGAGCCCGAGCTTCTTCAGCTTCCGGACGTCGACCTTGAACGGCAAGGTCTCACGACCGAGCTTCGCCGCGAGCTTCGAGGCCGCGACGCGCGGGTGCTTCTCGATGATCGCGAGCGTCTCCTTCGTCCACGGCCGCTCGCGATCGAGACGCGCCAGCTTCGCGCGGATCGCCTCCACGTCCGCCTCCGTGAGCCTGTCGTCGAGCGCGAGATCCACGCGATCGGCCTCGCCGCCGTGATGGAGCTCGACGCGATAGACCTCGGTGTCGTCGGTCAGCGGCTCGTCCTTCGCCGACGCGATGTACGCGAGGAGCTCCTCGCGCGAGGAAAAACCCGATCGCTTCGCGTCGCGCTCGGAGATGTCCGCGACCTTCACGCGGTCGACGCGGTCCACCTCGAGGACGCCGATCGGGTGGCAGCGGTAACGGCCGCCGACGCGTACGTGCGGCTTGTCCCAGCGACGGAACGTGACGGTCACGTCGCCGCGGACGAGACCTTCGTGGAAGCGCTTCTGGAAGAGCAGCACGGCCCCTGAACCGCTCGGAAGCGCGAGCCGGCTCAGCGCCGGCTCGGATCGAACCGACTGCGCATGCCCTCGAAGAGCTTGTGGAAGCCCTTGTCGAGCAGCGGCGTCTCGCGGGCCCATCGCGTCAGGCGGAACGGGAGGGCGGACTCGAACATGATCCAGAGCGACTCGTCCGGAATCCGGCGCGGGCCCTCGTGCTCCTCGTCGGGTGCGTCGAGCTCGGCGTCGTACGAGGTCCTCGAGAGGCCGTGCGCCGTGAGGAGCGGCGAGAGGAACGTGCAGCCGGGGGAGTAATCGCGGTCCTCGCGCGCGACGGAGATGACGCCGTTGATCTCCGAGGCCGTGTTGCGGTGCATGAACGGCGGCCGGAAGCTGTGCTCGGCGACGTCCCAGCGGCCGCGGAAGACGACGAAGTCGACGACGGATCGGCCTTGATCGTCGAGCGGCGCGGTGAGCACCGTGTGGATCGACGGGTCGACGTGATCCCACGTCACCGAGCCCATCGCGTTGAACAGCAAGAGGTCGTACGAGTACGGCACGTGCACGCCGTGCCAGGCGACGACGTCGAAGGGCGAGTGCTCCTGCGTCGCCGCCCAGAGCCGGCCGCCGAGCTTGTGGACGAGCTCGAAGCCGTTCGGGCACAGACGGTCTTCGTACGACGCCGTCGGCGCGAGGAAGTGGCGCGCGTCGGCGAGGCCGTTCGAGCCGATCGGGCCGCGCTCCGGCAGGCGGAGCCGCGGGCCGAAGACCTCGAGCATCCATCCTCGTGCGGCGCCGTCCGGCACGCCGACGGCGAACTTGATGCCGCGCGGGACGATGATGACCGTCCCCGGCGCGGCGCGCAGCCAGCCGAGCTCCGTGCGCACGTCGATGGCTCCGTGCTGCGGGACGATGAGCAGATCGCCGTCGGCCGACGAGAACGCGCGATCGATCATGTCGGCGTTCGCGGCGTAGAGGTTGACCGCATAGCCCGGGCCGCTCGTGGGGCCGTAGCCGCCGAGCGTGACGAGGCCGTCGAGGAAGTCGACACGACGAGGCGCCTCCGGGATCGGCAGCGGCGCCCACCGCATGCGGTTCGGCTCGATGTCACCGAGCTCGCCCGCGAAGTGCGTCGACGGCAGCGGCCGGAACCTCCCGTGCGAGAACGAAGGCCGGATGCGGTACATCCAGACGCGCGAGTTCCACGCGTTCTTCACGGTGAACGGCGTACCGCTCAGGAGCTCCGCATAGAGGCCGTACGGCGCGGGCCGCGGCATGTTCTGCGTCCGCGGCAGCGCGCCCGGGAGCGCCTCGGAGTCGTGCGTCGATCCGAAGCCCGGCTGCTGCGCGAGCGACGCGGGCGCGCGGACCGGCGGAGCCTCGCACGCGGCGGCGCCACGCGGACGCGCGGTCGCGCTCGCGAGCAGGGCCCCGAGGCTCTCGCGGTCGATCGCGCGCGGCGAAGGCGGCGGCGACGCGAGCACCGCGTCGACGACCTGCGGCGCCTTCTCCGCCGACAAACCGAGCGCCTCGAGGCTGCGAGGCACGCCCGTCGCGCGAGCGAGCGCGGCGAACGCCGAGACGGGATCGACCACGCCGAGCGCGCGCGCGATGGCGGCCATCGCGTCGGGCGCCTCGCTCGACATCCAGGCGACGACGTGCGGCAAGAGCGTCGCGTGCGTCGCCGCGTGCGGCAGCCCGAACGCGCCTCCGAGCACGTGGCAGAGCTTGTGATGCAGGCCGCTCCCCGCGTCCGCGAACGCGACGCCCGCGAGGTAGGCGCCCTCGAGGGCGTCTTCGCGCGCCGCGTCGTCGGCGCCGCCCGGGCTCGCGAGGCGGAGGACGCTCGTCGCGAGGAGGCGCAGCGCCTCCTCCGCCGTGACGCGGGTGGCGCGGTCGACGCCGGGAACCCAGAGCGCCTCGACCGCGTGCGCCATCGCGTTCCATGCGCTGGCCACGGCGACCTTCTGCGGGAGCTTGGCCGTGAGCGCGGGGTCGTAGACGACGAGGACGGGGCGCGCCCGCTCGTCCCTCCCCGTCCGCTTCTCGACGCCGCCGTGCGCCGACGGCTCGGTCACGCCGAAGATCGGCGTCACCTCCGAGCCCGAGTACGTCGTCGGGATCGCGACGATCGGGATGGTGCCGCGCGGAGGATCGACGGCCACGGCCTTCGCCAGGCCGATCGCCGAGCCGCCTCCGAACACGACGAGCGCGTCCGCCCCGGCCCGCTCGACGGCCGCTCGCGCCTCCCTCACCACCTCGATCGGCACGTGCTCCCGCGCGATCGGCAGCGTCCCCGCACACCGTGCGCCGAGCCTGTTCGCGATCGCGGCGGCGTCGTCCTTCCTCCCGGGCGTGGAGATGACGAGCACCTTCGTGGGAGCCGGGCCGAGCGCGTCGAGCTCGGCGCCGAGGCGTTCGACGCTCCCCGTGCCGAAGACGATGCGGGTGTTGGCGCGCCGTGTCGAAAAACTACGAGTCATTTGGCTGTGCTCCTGCTCCGCCCCACGCGTTCGATCCTCGGGTCTGCCCCTTGTGGCTCCTTGTCGGCGAGCCTACCCTGCGCTCTCGCCGAGTGCCGTGGGTCTTGCGTCGGCCCCACGGCGCATCCGATGACAGTACCCGCAGTGAACCAACTTTGCCGAGCTCCGACGGCAGAGTCGATGGGTCCACTGCACGACTGGAGGAATCCATGAAGCTCTATTTCAACCCCGTGTCCACCGCCTCGCGCCCCGTCGTGCTCTTCTGTGCCGAGGCGAACATCCAGTACGAGCCGGTCGTCGTCGATCTGATGTCGGGCGAGCACCTGAAGGAGCCCTTCATCAAGATGAACCCGAGCCACATGGTGCCGGTTCTCGAGGACGGCGACTTCGTGCTCACGGAGTCCTCCGCCATCCTGAAGTACCTCGCCGAGAAGGCCGACTCGCCCGCCTACCCGAAGGACCTCAAGAAGCGCGCGCGGGTCAACGAGCGCATGGACTGGTTCAACACGAACTTCTACCGCGAGCTCGGCTACCACCTCGTCTACCCGCAGGTCTTCCCGAACCACGTCCGGTCGCCCGAGGCCGCCCAGACCGCGACGGTGCAGTGGGGCAAGGAGAAGTCCGAGCACTGGCTCGAGATCCTCGACAAGAACATCATCGGGTCGAACAAGTACGTGTGCGGCGACGAGATCACGATCGCCGACTACTTCGGCGCGGAGATCATCGCGTGCGCCGACCTCATCGGGGCGACCTACCAGAAGTACCCGAACGTGGACCGCTGGATGAAGACGATGCGGGAGCTCCCGAACTGGAAGAAGGTCAACGAGGCCACCGACGGCTTCGCCGCGTCGCTCAAGGGCAAGCAGTTCGTCACGATCGGAGCGTGACGGTCTTCCCCGAGACCATCCCGGACATCCTGGAGTGGCGCGCGGGGCTCGCCGCTCCAGGATCGTCCCCGTGGCTTCGCTACGAGGGAGAGAGCTTCACGCTGGCGGACGTCACGAGCCAGGTCGATCGGCTCGCCGTCGGCCTCGCCGAGCGCGGTGTCGTCCGCGGCGACGTGGTCGCGATCCTCGCCGGCAACCGCCCCGAGACGATCTTCGCGTGGTTCGCGTCCAACCGCCTCGGCGCGATCGCGACGCCGCTCAACCCCGCGTACAAGGCCCCCGAGCTCGCGGGGGTGCTCGCCCTCACGAAGCCGCGCCTCGTCGTCGTGACCGACGAGCTCCGGGCGCTCGCCGCCGCGGCGGATGCCACGGCCGTCCTGGCGTCGCCCGACGAGCTCGCGCGCGGAGGCACGGGCAGTCCGCGCGCGGCGGTCGAGCCCGACGACGTCGCCGTCCTCCTCGCGACCTCCGGGACGACGGGCGCGCCGAAGGCCGTGATGCAGACGCATCGGACCTATGCGCTCACGGCCGAGGCGTTCCCGTGGTGGCTCGGGCTCGGCGAGTCCGATCGCCTGCTCTGCACGCTGCCCCTCTTCCACATCAACGCGCAGGCCTACTCGACGATGGGCGCCCTCGGATGCGGCGCGGGCCTCGCGCTCGTCCCGCGCTTCTCCGCATCGCGCTTCTGGAGCGACGTGCGCCGTCACGAGGCGACCGAGGTCAACGCCGTCGGCGCCATGATCCACATCCTGCTCTCGGCCGAGCCGAGCGCCGCCGATCGCGATCACCGCCTGCGCCTCTGCTACTCCGCGCTCGCGCTCCCGGAGGAGAAGCATCGCGCCTTCGAGGAGCGCTTCGGCACGAAGATGATCGTCGGGTACGGCCTCTCGGAGACGACGTTCGGCACGGTCTGGCCGCTGGATGCCCCGCCGCGCTACGGGACGATCGGCGTGCTCCGGCAGCATCCGCGGCTCGGCACGATCAACCGCGGGCGCGTCGTCCGCGACGACGGATCGGACGCCGGGCCCGACGAGGTCGGCGAGCTCTTGCTCTCGAACCCGGCGACGATGCGCGGCTACCTCGGAGACGCCGAGCAGACGCGCGCCGTGTTCGACGGCGAGTGGCTCCGCACCGGAGACCTCGTCCGCCGCGACGCGGAGGGCACGTACACGTTCGTCGCGCGCAAGAAGGAGATCCTCCGCCGGCGCGGCGAGAACGTGGCGGCCGCGGAGATCGAGCGGGCGCTCGCGGCGCACGCCGCCGTGCTCGAGGCCGCGGTCATCGGCGTGCCGTCGAGCTTGGGAGAGGACGACATCGTGGCGTTCGTCGTCCCGAGGCCGGGCGCCAGCATCGACGTCGAGGAGCTCCGCGCCTTCGTCCGGGAGCGCCTCGCCGACTTCAAGGTCCCGGCGCGGATCCACGTGCGGGACGCCCTCCCGCGGACCGCGACCGAGCGCATCGCGAAGCACCTCCTCCGCGAGACCTGATCGCGAGCCTCGGACCGATCGGTCACCCGCCGGGGCCTCGCCACGCGCAGGCCGGCGTGCGGTCGTGGTATAGAGGCGACCGATGCTCCGCGTTCGCCTCGCTCTGCTCGCCGCATGCGCGACGCTCGCGCTCGGGTGCACCGTCCCCGTCGCGGCGGCGCTCGACGAGCAGGACGCCAACCGCGTCGTGGTCGCACTCGACCAAGCCGGGATCGACGCCTCGAAGGAGCCCGATCCGACGGCCGAGGGGAAGTTCCGGGTCGTCGTCGCGCGCGACGACGTGGGCCGCGCGCTCGCGGCGATGCGCGAAGAAGAGCTGCCTCGCCCCAAGACGCGAGGCGTGCTCGACGCCGCGGACCGCGGTCAGCTCGTGCCGAGCCAGGCTGCGGAGCACGCCCAGCTCGTCGCCGGCCTCGCGGGCGAGCTCGAGAAGACGCTCGGGAACATCGAGGGCGTGCTGACGGCGCGCGTCCATCTGAACGTCCCGGCGCGCGAGCCGCTCCGCGACGGCCCGCCCCCGAAGGCGACCGCGAGCGTCCTCATCGAGCACCGCGGCACGACGCCACCGCTCGCAGCGGAGTCGATCCAACGCCTCGTCGCCGGCGGCGCGCCGGGCGTCGAGCCTCAGGACGTCGCGGTGATCTTCGTCCCTCGCACGGCGCGCGCGTCGGCGGGGCGAACCGACCTCGCCCACGTGGGGCCCATCACGGTGGCGCGCGGCTCGATGACGACGCTCAAGGTCGCATTCGCGGCGCTCGCCTCCATCGTCGTCGCCCTCGCGGCGGCGACGCTCGCGCTCTGGGCGAAGATGGCGCGCATGCGCCGAGAGCGCGAGGTCGAGCTCGCCGCCGCCGCCAGCCGCGCCCAGGCCGCGCCGCCGCGCTCCGCAGCGCAGCCATCGATGGGCGGGCCTCCACGCTGATTCGGCGCCGGACGCGCACGCGCGATGATCACGATCCACGACGTGTCGAAGGCCTTCCGTCCCGCCGGGGGCGGACCGCCGAACCGAGTCCTCCAAGGCGTCTCGCTGCACGTGCCGCGCAACTGCCTCTACGGCCTCATCGGCCCGGGCGCGTCGGGCAAGAGCGTCCTCCTCAAGATGATCGTCGGCCTGATGAAGCCCGACAGCGGCACCATCATCGTCGACGGCGTCGACGTCACCGCGGCGTCCGAGCTCGAGCTGCAGCGCATGCGGCTCAAGTTCGGGATGCTCTTCCAGAACAACGCGCTGTTCGATCACATGACCGTCGGCGACAACATCGCGTTCCCGCTGCGGCGCCTGACGAACCTGAGCGAGGCGGAGATCCGCGAGCGCGTCGCCGAGCGCCTCGCGTGCGTCGCGCTGAGCGGCTTCGAGAGCCGCATGCCTGCGGGGCTGTCCGGCGGCCAGAAGAAGCGCGTCGGGGTCGCCCGCGCGACGATCACGCAGGCGCCCATCGTGCTCTACGACGAGCCGGCCGCGGGCCTCGATCCCGTCACGTCGCAGAAGATCTTCGAGCTGTTGCGCGAGGAGCAGAGGGCCTCGGGCGCCACGGTCATCATGGTCTCGAGCGACCTCGACCGGCTTCTCACCGTCACGGACCGCGTCGGCATGATGTACAAGGGCCGGCTCATCTTCGACGGGACGACCGAGGAGGCGAAGACGAGCAGAGAGCCGCACGTACGGCAGTTCGTCCACGGCCTCACCGAGGGGCCGCTCTGATCGCCAGGACACGAACGCGAGGCTCCTTTGAGCGAAGGCGGCGGCGGCGGTGGTGTTCTTCTCCTCGTCCTGTCGTGGGCGATCACGACGGCGCTCACGTTCGCCGTCGTCATCGTCGACGAGCGCCGCATGAGCGCGGAGCGCCTCGAGCGCGCGTGGCCGCCCGCGAGCCGCGACGCCGCGATCGTCGCCTTCGGCGTGCTCGCCCTCCCCGTCCACTTCATGAGGACGCGCGGACACTGCGCGAGCGTCCGCGGCCTCGTCGGGCTCGTGCTCGGTCTGTTGATCGGCCTTCTGGCGCTCGTGCTCGTCGTCGTCGCGAGCAGCCTCGTCGTCGAGCTCGTCGCGTGGATCGCCGGCCTGCACACGGACTGAGCCTCTACGTCGATCCGCGCCGACGAGAGCGACGTCGGCCGCTTCGCAAGAGGCGGTCGTCCAGGAGAGGAGCTTGTCCAGCTCCTTGTAGCAGGCCTCCATGCCCTCACAGGTCTCGAGCGCGCCGTCGCGCGCCTCTTTCGAGGCGTACGTCTGCGTGATGCGCACGGTGGTGACGCCGCCCTCCTCGGAGAACTCGTGCTTCTCCACGAGCGAGCCGAGAAGCTGCCCCGTGCCCAGCGCCACCGTCTCGGTGTGGACGGCACGCTCGTGCGGGACCACCTCCGTGAACACGCCGCGGAGCAACATGGCCGGATCGGCCTCCGCGTTCTTCCACACCACGTCGAGCGCGCCGCCGACGCGCGCGTCGCATTCCAGCGTGCGAACGGTGAACCCGGGCGGCGGCATCATCCAGCGGCGCATCTTGTCCGGGGTGAACATCGCTTCCCACACGAGACGCGGGGCGCGTCGAACGCGCGCGTGAGGACGATGAATGGATGGGTGGCTCACGAGCGGCGCGTGCGCGGCTGCTCCTCGGACTTCATCTCCTCGAGGAGCGCGTCGGGCGTCTCGAAACGAGCCTCCCAGTGCTTGCGGAACTGCTCGGTCCAGGACGTCGCTTGCTCGAGCGGAGCCGCGGTGAGGCGGCAGAGGTGCTCCCGCCCCACGACGCGGCGACGGACGAGCTTGGCCCGTTCGAGCACGCGCACGTGCTTGGTGGCCGCGGGAAAGGACATCTTCAGCGGCGCGGCGAGCTCGCTCAGGTTGCGTTCCCCGTACGACAGTTGCCGAATCATCGCGCGCCGAGCGGGGTGGGCCAGCGCGTGGAAGACGCGGTCGAGCTGAGGGGAGGCATCTGCAACCATTTGGTTTAGTATACCAAATGGTTTAACAACGACGAGCTCGAAGCGCGGATCGCCGAACCTGACACCGCCGCGCCGTCCGTGTGTATAGTCTTCGCCGCCCGATCCGCGCCGGGAACGCTCCGGCGAGGATGTCCATCATCCATGGCAGCCCAGACGTCGACGCCCAGCCAGAGCGAGCCCTCCGCGCTCACCGCATTCCTCGGCACGCTCGGCGCCGGCTTCCTCTCGGCAGCGCAGACCGCCGGCGGCATGACGATCCTTTTCGTCCGCATCCTCGCGCGGCTGTTTCCGCCGCGCGTCGACGGACGCGAGCTGTGGAAGAACCTCTACAAGATGGCGGTGAAATCGCTCCCGATCGTCGCCGTCACCGCCCTCTTCACCGGCGCGATCATGGTCATCCAGGCCGCCACGATCGTGAAGCGCTACGGCGCCGAGGGGCTCCTCGGATGGGGCGCGGGGTTCGGCACGCTCCGCGAGATCGCCCCGCTGCTCACCGCGCTCATGATCTCGGGCCGCGTCGGCGCGAACAATACGGCAGAGCTCGGCACGATGGTCGTCACGGAGCAGCTCGACGCCCTACGCGTGCTCGCGATCGACCCGATCGCGTTCCTCATCGCGCCGCGCTTCATCGCGATGGTGAGCACGCTGTTCATGATGACCATCTTCGCCGACGGCCTCGCTCTCTTCGGCGCGGCCTACACCGGGCAGGCGCTGCTCGGCGTCGACCCGATGACGTTCTACAACGGCCTCACGGCCGGCCTCCTCGACTTCGGCGACGTCGCGAACGGCCTCTTCAAGAGCATCGTCTTCGGGCTCGTCATGGCGCTCGCGAGCTGCCACTTCGGGCTCGCGACGAAGGGCGGCGCTCCGGGCGTCGGACGCTCCGTCAACGCCACGGTCGTGACGAGCGCCGCGGGCGTGTTCGTCCTCGACTACCTCGTGAGCTTCGCGCTCGGCGGCTGAAGGCAGATGAGCAGCACCGGCGTCGCAGAGAACGAGAAGCACGAGGAGCTCGGCCCCGTCGGTCTGCTCGGCGCGGCCGCGATCGACCTTCTGATCGGCGGACGGGAGCTCTACTCCGTCTTCGTCCGCACGCTGTTCTACACGTTCCGTGGACGACGCGAGAAGGGCGCGGTCGTGCAGCAGATGTACGAGATGGGCAACCGCTCGCTCTTCTTCCTGTCCACCACGATGGGCTTCATCGGGATGATCCTCGTCTACCAGGCGGGGCTCCAGGCGAAGCGCATCGTGCCGGACTTCACGATGCTGGGCGCGACCTATCTCGAGCTGCTCGTGCGCGACTTCGCCGCGTCGATCGGTGCGCTCATGCTGGCCACGCGCGTGGGCGCCGGGATCGCCGCGGAGATCGGCTCGATGGTCGTGACCGAGCAGGTCGACGCGCTACGGATGTGCGCCGCCGATCCGATCGACTTTCTGATCGTGCCGCGGTTCCTCGCGAGCATGGTCATGACGCTGTGCCTGATCGTGTGGTCGGGCACCGTCGCCTTCGTCGCGGGCGCCATCACGGCCTACGTCGCGTTCGAGGTCCCCTTCCAGACGTTCTTCAACGCCCAGCTCGTCGACGTCGGCGACATGTCGATCGGCCTCGCGAAGTGCGTCGCGTACGGAGCCGCGATCCCCGTCGTGAGCGGCTACTGCGGCCTGTCCACCTTCGGCGGCTCCGAAGGCGTGGGCTGGGCGACGACGCGCGCGGTGGTCAACACCTCGCTCGCGATCATCATCCTCAACTTCTTCATCTCGGGCGCCGGGTTCCTGATCTTCCCGGGCTGAGCGGTCTCACTCGCCGGCCAACGGCGCCGCGAGCGCCGCGTCGTCGCTCGGACGCGCGGGCGCGGCAGTGTTGCCCTCCGGGGTCGCGGCCTGCCGTGGGAAGACGGCGTCGTTGCCCTCGGAGCCCGCCTTCGTCGCCGGCGCGACGCCGCTGCCCTCGGGTCCGGTCTCCGGCGCCGGAGCCGCGCCCTTGCCCTCCGGCTCCGTCTTCGGCGACGGCAGCGGGGGAGCGTTCTCCGGCTCCGTCTTCGGCGTAGGAGACGGGGCGTTGCCCTCCGGCGCGGGAGGGAGCGGCGGTGGAGGCGTGGGAGGCACCGGCGTCGGCGCGGCCGACTCGACGTGCTTCGCCGATGCCTTCATCAAACGCTCGAGGTCGTTGTCGTCGTTCTCGGCCGCGCCGCTCGGCGCCGCTGCGCCGCGCGTGCTCTTCGTCGCCTTCGGCTGGGCCTCCTGAGCTGCTCGTGAAGCCGTCTTCGTGCTCGACGGGGTCGACGCTCGACGTTTGCCGGTCGCAGGCGAGGCCGCGGTCGCCGGACGCGTCGTCGTCGCCGTGGTCGCCGTCTCCTGCCTGGCGTCGGGCGCCTCGGGCGCGGGCGCCGGCGCGCTCGGCGCAGCAGGTTGCGTCTCGGCAGGAGGCGCCTCCGCGACCCGAGCCGGCGCCGGGTCCGCGGGAGGTTGCGGCGGCTCCGATCGGCCGAACACGATCGCGCCCATCACGATCGCAGCCGCGCCCGCGACGATGCCGAATGCGATCTGGGTCGGCCGCCGCTCCGAGCCGCGCTCCGGGAGCGTCGCCAACAGCGGCTGGATGGGGCGGGTGAGCGGAGGAACGGGCGAGCTCCCGCCCTTCCGGCTTCCGTCCAACACCGTTCGGGCGGGGAAGAACACGGACTCGGTGGGCTGCTCGACCGGGGCGCTCCCCGTCAGCGCGACCGCGAAGGCGTCCGTGGCCTCTCGGACCGAGGCGAACCGATCCTCGGGGCGCTGCGCGCAAGCGCGCGCGAACCACTCGTCGAGGGCAGGCGGCAGCTCGGGGACGAGCTCCACGATGCTGGGGAGCGGGCCGTGGATGGCCATCGTGATCGCGCCGAGCGACGGGCCGTCGAACGGCTTCTTCCCCGTGAGCGCTTCGAACACGACGACGCCGAGCGACCAGATGTCCGAGCGCTCGTCGAGCTCCGCGCCGACGGTCTGCTCGGGGCTCATGTAATGAGGCGTCCCCATGATCTGACCGGGGACGGTGGTGCGCGTGCTCGAGAACCCGTCGCGCTTCGCGGTGCCGAAGTCGAGGAGCTTGACGAAGATCTGCCCGTCCTCGACGTCGCACAAGAAGATGTTGTCGGGCTTGATGTCGCGATGGATGATGCCCGCCTTGTGCGCCTTCGACAGGGCCTTGCCGATCTGGACGACGAGCGCGAGCACGTCCGCCGGTTCCATTCGCCCGTGCGCGGCGAGGTGCGCAGCGAGGTCCCTCCCCTCGAGCAGCTCCATCACCATGTACGGCACGCCGTCGGCCGTACGCCCGTGATCGAAGACCTGGACGACGTGAGGGCTCTTGATCGCAGCGCACGCGGCGGCCTCGCGCGCGAAGCGCTCGGCGCCGTCGGGACGCTCGGCCATCTCCTCGGCCATCAGCTTCACGACGACCTGCGTGTGCAGGCCGAGGTGCTCGGCGACCCAGACCCGCCCCATCCCGCCTTCGGCGAGCGGGCGGACGAGCCTGACGGTCGGCGTGATGAAGTCGCCCGGCTTCAACGTCGCTGTCCTCATAGGGCACCCGGTCCAAACCACTCTAACGACTCCGCCGAGTGAGGCCAGAAAAGCGCAGGAGTCCCGAGGGGCCGGTGCGATCCCGGAGCACGTCCCGCCGGATCGAGCGCGACCGTATCGGTCTCCCTAGGCAGTCCTCGGTCCTCAGTCCTCAGTCCTCAGCTTTCTTCCCGTCGAGGATCACCAGCCGTCGTGCTCGACTGCCGGCCGCCGCGCCTGGCTCTTCCCAAGCCCCGCCGGACTCGCGTGTGAGGGCTCGCAGCCGTCGAGGTTCCGTCCATCGTCGTCCGTCGAGCTGCCCGGCTGCCGATCCGTTCCGTCTTGGCGGCTGCGCGTGAGCCGGGGCGCCGAAGGTCGAGTGCCGAGGGTCGAGCTCGCACGCCGAATGAACGCTCCTTCGAACCCCATCCTTCCCTCCCCTTCCGCTCTTCCGTCCTTCCGTGAAATCCCCCGAACGACGAGCTCCTCGGAGCACGACGGAGCCGAGCTGCCTGCCCGACTGAAGCTTTCGGTCGAGAGCGAGCCCCAGCCTTTCTCTCGCCCCGCCTGAAGCTTTCGCCGGCGAGAGCCCGAGGTCGCGCGCGGTGAAGGGCTACAAGCGACGACGATCGCCTCGCTCGGGCTCGTCCTCTCGACGACCTCACGCTCTTCCGTCGAGCATCGGTCGAGCGGCTCGCTCTTCCTTTTCCCGACGGGCCGGGTTTCACCGAGCCGAGCGCAGACGAATCGGCTCTTCTTCGTCCGCGCACCCGCGCCGTCGCCCGAGGTCGGAAGGGCTCCGCTCCGCGCCGGGTCGCCCACGTCGCCGAGGGCATGTGCGTTGCTCGACCCGAGGCGACTCGGTCGGAGCGGGCAACGTCCTCGTGCAACCAAGCGCACGAGGATCACGGCCCGCCATTGTCAAGAACAAGGAGCGACTCTCATGAAACGCTATTTCGGTAACCGCACCTCGTTCAGCGCCGCGGTCCTCGGCGCCATCGCCGCCTCTTTCGCAGTTGGCTGCGCTGACGCACCTGCAGATGAGGAGGAGAACGTCGGGCAGCAGGAGACTGCGATCACCACGCGTGGCATCGCGGTCAGCGGCTGCACCGCGACGGCCATCTTCGACATCGTCAACACCGGCGCGTGGAACAACGCGATCGAATTCATCGCGATCGACAACTCCAACCTCGCGAACCTGCAGACCCAGCTCTTCGCGGTGAACAACAACATGCAGCAGCAGCTCGTCAGCGAGCAGATGACGCAGGTGAGCAATGCGATGCAGCAGATGTTCAACTCGCTGACGAACTACCAGAACGCCTACCAGCGCTCGCTCGCGCAGCAGGCGACGGCCATCAGCCAGGTCGCGGCGCAGACGACGACGACCACCGCCGTCCACGCGGACGCGGTGAACACGCTCACGGACACCGTGAGCAGCGTCGCGAGCGTGAACTCGGGCAGCACCTTCGCCCAGCAGAACGCCTACAACACGGCGTGGGGCAACAACCTCGCCGCGAGCACGTCGCGCGCGTACCAGGCGGCGGGGGCCTGGGAGCAGGCCAGCTTGCTGAACTCGGCGTTCGCCACCAACTCCGCGTTCATCGCGAACACGGGGATCGGCGGCTTCGCCGGCTTCGGTCTCGTCGGCATCGGCCCGGCGGCGTTCTTCTCGAACGTCGCCGCGAACATCGCCAGCACGGCGAACGTCGCCGCGACGAACACCGCTGCGTACCAGACGACGTTCGCCGACAACGCCGTCGTGAACTTCGCGCAGAGCGGGTTCCTCACGGCCGCGCAGTCGAACGCCGCCGAGGCCGCGAACTACTTCAACAGCGCGGCGCAGACGACGCGGGCGACGACGCAGCAGAGCGCCGCCAACTACGTCGCGAGCACGTCGACCGCGTCGAACTTCGACGCGCTCAACAGCCGGTCGACCGCGTACCAGGACAGCCTCGCCGCCCAGGCGTCGGCGAACCTGGCGCAGAACGCGGCGTGGTCGAACCAGTACTCGGCCGCGACGAACGCGATGGCCTACCAGAACCTGAGCCAGTACCACACGAACCAGTACGTGCTCCAGGCGACCTGGAACGCCACGCAGCAGAACCAGATCACGACGCTGTTCGCGGGCAACCGCGCCTTCACCACGGCCGCCAACTTCATGACGGCGTTCCCGGCGTGCGGCACGTTCGCCGCTGCCGCGCCGCTCGCGGCGGGCGTGGGCAAGGTCGGCCCGGTCGGCTTCATCGCGCCGTCGCCGATGGCCGAGGAGGTCGCCCCGTCCCTCGACATCGACCCGGCCGTCGTCGAGCGCCGCCGCGACTGACGCCAACCCGACGGAGACGACCACGTCGTCTCGCCCGTGAGGTGGAACGACCGACCGTACCGCAGGAGCTCGTGAGAGAGGGCGTCACGGCTCCTGCGGCGGTCCGACTCCCAGGCCGATCTGCTTCGCGGAGCGCTTCGCGTCGAGCCGTGCTCGGAGGGTCCCGGTCCTCCGGCGCGGCTCGATGTCGTCCTCACGATCACGGCTTCGTGTCGCCTTCGCTTTCGCTTCTTCGCCGCTTCTCTCTCCCGCCCGACGCCCCTTTCTGGATTGGAGCCTCATGAACCGCGTGCACGAGCGTGGCCTCTCACGGGCGCTTTCCGCGGCGCTCCTCGTGGCCCTCTGCTGTTCCATGTGGGCTCTCGGGTGTCGGCCGACGCAGCCCGAGCTGGACCAGCAGCTCGCAGCGAGCTCGAGGCACGAGCGCTGCGTCCTGACGGCGAAGGTCGCCTGCCCCCTGCAGTGCGCTCAGATCGACTTCGGCGCGCAATGCGCCGCCCAGTTCGGGACGGCCTGCGACAACCAGTGCGGCACCTCCGCGACCGCGAAGTGCATGGACGGATGCGAGGCCGACTGCGGCGTCGAGTGCAAAGCCAGTGCGGACGCCGAATGCACGGCGGCATGCGAGGCGCGTTGCGACGAGAACTGCGAGAAGATCTGCGCCGGCGCTCCGGAGCTCGAGTCCTGCACGAAGAGCTGCAGCGCTCAGTGCGATACGCGGTGCAGCGACTCCTGTGGCGCGCGCTCCGACTCTTCGTGCGACGGGAGATGCCACGCCGACTGCGAGGTGATGTGCTCGGTCGAGGCCAAGGTCGCCTGCCAGATTCGCTGCTCCGTCGACCTCATCACGACGTGCAAGGCGAGCCTCGTCGCGAGCTGCGTCTCCGAGTGCCAGAGCGAGATTCTGCTCACGTGCGACGACGGCGCGCCGACGATCGACGATCCCGTCGAGGATCCCGTCGAGCCGCCTGGCGCTCCTCCGATCGCGCCTCCGGCGTCGGCGGATCACGCGGAGGACGACGGCCCGGTTACCGAGATCGACGGCCCCGTCACGAGGCCGCTCTGTCCGGCCCCCGCCGACGCGCCGGTGCCGCAAGACGAAGCGCCGGCCCCCGCGGACGACGATCCGACCGAAGGCTGATCCCCGGAACCCTCTCAGGGAGCCTTCGAGCCGTACTTCGTCTTGTACTCGTTGCGGTAGGCGTCGTGGCACTCCTTGCAGGTCGCCTTCGCGCCCGCGAGGTCGCCGGCCGCAGCGGCCGCCTTGCCCTTGTCGGAGATCGCGTTCCAGTTGGAAAACTCGGGCTTGGACTTCGCCTTGGTCGCGTCGAACAGAGGCGCGAGCGCCTTGGCATCCCCGTTGAGGACCTGGGTGTTCATCTTCTTCATCACGTCCTTCAGCGTCGTATCGGCCGCGTTCGTGGGGATGACGGCGAGGACGGCCGCCGCGACGAGCGCCAGCGTGAGGGGGGTGAGGCTGCAGCTCCGGTGACGAGAGGGTCGCGTGCTCATGGGTCTCCTGTCGGAACGACGGGGGGCGCCGATCCCGTTGGACGGCGAAAGGACGGATTTGTTCTACTAGGGGGAGCCCCGAGGGCAAGTCGTCGTTTTTCGAGCAGAAAACGAGCTCGGCGTGATTCGGTTCAAGAACATCGTCAAGACCTTCGGAACCAAGACGGTCCTGAACGACGTGTCCTTCGACGTCCCGACCGGGTCGGTCTTCTTCATCATCGGCGCGTCCGGGGTCGGCAAGAGCGTGCTCATCAAGCACCTCGTGGGGCTCCTGTACCCCGACTCCGGCGAGATCTGGCTGGACGGAGAGGAGATCTCGAAGTTCGACGAGGAGCGCATGGGACCCATCCGCAAGAAGTGCGCGATGGTCTTCCAGCACTCGACGCTCTTCGACTCGATGACGTGCGCCGAGAACGTCGCCCTGCCCCTCCGCAAGCACAAGTCGCTCAGTTACAAGGAGGCGCTCGCAGAGGCGCGCCGGCGGCTCGAGATGGTGCACATGCAGGAGTTCGCCGACCGCTACCCGCCGGAGCTCGGCGACGGCATGCGCAAGCGCGTCGCCATCGCCCGCGCGCTGACGCTCGATCCGAGCTACGTGCTCTTCGACGAGCCCACGACGTCGCTCGATCCGGTGAGCGCCCGCCGCGTCGACGCGCTCATCCGCGAGCTGTCCGACAAGCTGGGCGTGACGTCGATCGTCGTGAGCCACGACCTCACGAGCATCTTCACGATCGCCGACCGCATCGTGATGCTGTACCGAGGCAAGGTGCTCCTCTACGGCACCCCCGACGACTTCCGGAACACGACGAACGGGATCGTCCAGCAGTTCATCAACGGCCGCGCGACGGGGCCCATGGAGCTCTGAGCGGGTCTGGGCAGGGATCCGGCCGAGCCTCGTCCCTACGGCTGACTCGAGGCCACGGACGAGCCTGATCCCGTACGGCTGACTCGTCGATCGACCTCCGCCGTCTCGTTTCGACCTCCACCGTCTCGCTCGAAGGAGAGCTCGAGCGACGGCTTTCGCGCATTCGTGCGCACGGCCGCCTCGCCAGGCTCTGGCGTTCGGCGGATTGTCCGGTGAACTCGGCTACATCGGAGACGAACGCCCCGCTGGCGCTCGAGGTCTCCGAAACGGTCTCGCTGATTCCTTCAGCGGTCCCGCTCACTTGGCCGGCCGAGCCTCGTTTCGCCGAGGTTCCGTGCAGTCGAGCTCGGACGCTGCTCTTCCGTTCGGACGAGCGCGGCCGGAGTCGAGCGCCGCGCGTCATCGCGCGCGCGAACGATCCGGCTCCGCGTTTTGGCGCGCTGGCGCCGAGGGCATGTGCGTTGCTCGACCCGACGCGACTCGGTTGAAGCGAGCCCCGGTCGCGTGCGCGTCCGTGCACGTCGATCGCGGCCAGCCCGTGCGAGCAACGATCGTCGCGCACCATGCGCGTCGACCGCGGCTCGCTGTTGCGAGCAACGATCGTCGCGCGCATGCGCGTCGACCGCGGCTCGCTGTCTGCGAACAACAAGGAGCGACTCTCATGAACAAGCATCTCCGCAACCGCACTTCGCTGAGCGCCGCGGTCCTCGGCGCGATGACCGCCTTCGCCGTCGGCTGCGCCGACACGACCGCCGAGGAGGAGAATCTCGGCGAGCAGGAGGCCGCGATCACCTCTCGCGGCATCACCGTGAGCGGCTGCTCCGCGTCGGCGATCTTCGACATCGTGTCGAACTCGACGAACAACCAGACGTTCAACTTCCTCGCGATCGACGACTCGGCGATGCAGAACCTGCAGACGCAGCTCTACACGCTGAACGAGAACAACCAGCTCGAGGCGATCCAGGAGGAGGCGGTCCAGGCCTCGGAGAGCCTGCAGCAGATGTTCAACTCGCTGACGAACTACCAGAACGCTCACCAGCGCTCGCTCGCTCAGCAGCACCAGGACATCCAGCAGATCGCTTCGACGACGACGTCGGTCGTGCAGACGCACCGGGACTCCATGGACACGCTGAGCGACAGCATCAGCTCGCAGTCCCGCCAGGTCTCGGGCAGCAGCGTCTCTTCTCAGAATGCGTTCAACACGGCCTGGGGTGAGAACCTCGCGGCCAACACGTCCCGGTCGAGCAGCCGCTCGGCGAGCTGGAACGCGGCGAACGCCAGCCAGTCGGCGTTCCAGGCGAACGCGTCCTTCATCGCGAACACTGCGGTCGGCGGCTTCGCCGGCTTCGGGCTCGTCGGCGTCGGCCCGGCGACGTTCCTCTCGAACGTCGCTTCGAACGTCGCCGCCTCGGCCACCAACGCGAGCCAGAGCTCGTTCGCGGCGCAGTCGGCCATGGCCGACAACGCGGTGGTCAACCTCGCCCGCAGCGGGTTCCTCACGAGCGCGCGCACGTCCTCGCACCAGGCGCAGAACTACTTCGACAGCGCCGCGAGCAGCACGCGCAACACGGTCCGCACGAGCGAGCAGAACTACACCTCGAGCGCGACGACCGCGTCGACCCTCGACAGCCTCCGGAGCTCCACGGACAGCCTCCAGGCGAGCGAGGCGAACCAGGCGTCCGCGCAGCTCGCGCAGAACGCCTCGCAGGCGGCGCAGTCCGCTCAGAGCCGCCGTGCCATCGCGTTCCAGAACCTGAGCCGGTTCAAGTCGAACCACCTCGTCCTGCAGATGTCGTGGAACGCGAACAGCCAGAAGCAGATCACGACGCTGTTCGCCGGTAACGACGCGTTCACGGTCCACCAGGACTTCCTCACGTCGTTCCCGAACTGCGTCGTGGCCGCCTCGGTCACGCCGCCGGCGAAGAACATCATCCCGCCCAAGAAGGGCGTCGGCGTGATGGCTCCGTCGCCGGTCGTCGAGGTGGGTCCGGCGATCGTGGAGCGCCGTCACTGACGGTGGTTCGGCGCGGCCGAGCGAGGTCCGCCCGCGCGCGTTGAACCGCGGTTCCCGGTGCAGGGGCGCGATCCGGTCGTACGACGGTCGCGCCCCTGCACGGGACGACTCTCCGCGCAGGTCTTCCGCGCGCGCTGCCTCGCTCGGGGGAGCGCGCCGAGCCGTGTCCGCGGGCACGGCTCGGCGCCTCCCTTTCTTTCTGCTCGGCCCACGACTCTTGGTGATTGGAGCTTCCCCTCATGACGCTCACGCAAAGGCCTCGTCTCGTCGTCCGCATCGTCTCGTGTGCCCTCGTGGCCGGAGTCGCCTTCGCGAGCACGGCGCTCGGATGTGGACCGGCGCAGCCGGACCTCGATCAGCAGCGCGCGGCGAGCTCGAAGCACGAGCGCTGCGTGATGACCGCGAAGGTCGCCTGCCCTCTCCAGTGCGCCCAGATCGATTTCGGCGCACAGTGCGCCGCGCAGTTCGGCACGGCTTGCGACAACCAGTGCAGCACCTCCGCGACCGCGAAGTGCATGGATGGATGCGAGGCCGACTGCGCCGTCGAGTGCGACGCCACCGCCGACGCCGAGTGCACGGCCGCTTGCCAGGCGCGGTGCGACGAGAACTGCGACAAGCTCTGCGCCGGCGCCCCGGACACCGAGGTCTGCACGAAGTCGTGCAGCAGCCAGTGCGACACGAAGTGCAGCGACTCGTGCAAGGCGCGCTCGGATGCGTCGTGCAACGGAAGATGCCACGCGGACTGCGACGTGATGTGCTCGGTCGAGGCCAGGGTCGCCTGCCAGCTCCGGTGCTCCGTCGACATGATCACGACGTGCAAGGCGAACCTCGTCGCGAGCTGCGTCTCGGAGTGCAGCAGCGAGATCCTCCTCACATGCGACGACGGCGCGCCGCCGGTCGAGCCCGCGAACGAGCCTCCGCCCACGGCTCCTCCCGCTCCCGCCGAGGACGACGCGCCCGTCACCGCGCCCGGCATGATCCCCAAGCTCGGCGCCCCGCCGATGCCCGGCACCGAACCGGCCGCCACGCCGTCGGAGCCGAACGAGCCGCCGCCCGACCCCGAGCCCGAGCCCGCCGAGACTCCGGAGGCCCCGCCCGAGGAAGGCGATGGAGACGACGCCGCCGCCGAGGAGTGACCCTTCGAGCCGATCTTTCCTTCGTGCCCAGACCCTCGAAGCGCTCGAGAGAAGGCCCATCGTCCCCGTCCGCAGGAGCTCTCGAACCGAGGCCTGAGGCCCGAGGCCGAGGCCTGACTGATGACGGACGCCCGGCGGATGCTCTAACGTGGAGAGACGCAAGGGGTCTTCGGCCCGGAGGCGTCTCGTCGAATGGCTCAAGAGAAATCGATCGAGGTCAAGGTCGGGATCCTCATCCTCGTCTCGCTCGGCATCCTCGCCGCCTTCGTCCTCATCATGGGCGGCCTGTCGTTCGAGAAGACCTACACGGTCTACGTCGACTTCGACAACCCGGGTGGTCTCCAGGCCGGCGCCCCGGTGCGCGTGGCCGGCGTGAAATGCGGGAAGGTCGCCGAGCTCCAGTTCTTGGGCGGCAAGGTCGACCCCGCGACCAACCGGCGCACGCTCGTGCGCGCGAAGGTCCAGATCGAGCAGCGGGTGAAGAACTCGATCCACGAGGACGCCGACTTCTACATCACGACCCAGGGTGTCCTCGGCGAGCAGTTCCTCGCGATCGATCCGGGGTCTCCGCACAAGCCGGTGCTCGCCGAGAACAGCGTCGTGAAGGGCATCGACCCGCCCCGCCTCGACCTGTTCCTCGCGAAGGCCTACGAACTGCTCGACACGACGATCAGCGGCATCCGCAACAACCGCGAGCTCATCAGCGACATCGCGACGAACACCGCGGGGCTGCTCAAGGGCCTCAACCTCGTGCTCAACGACAACCGCGAGCGCATCGACCGCATCGTGCAGAACCTCGAGGCGCTCTCGGCCGAGGCCAACACGCTCACCCATCACGCGCGGCTGAACTACGTCGACAACCCGAAAATCGCGCGGACGATCGACAACATCGACAAGATCACCGCCGACATCCAGCGCGACAGCGGCCCGATCCTCCGCGACGCGCGCGAGGCCACTGCGAACCTCAACCGCGTCTCGAAGCTCCTCGGTGGCGAGGAGGAGCACGCGAAGCTGAAGAAGACGATCGACGACGTCGCTCAGCTCGCTGCCCGCGCGAACGCGACGGCGGCCGACGCGCAGTCGATCGTCGCGCACATCAAGAAGGGCAACGGCACGGTCGGAGCGCTCGTGATGGACGAGTCGATGTACGACGACCTCCAGGAGATGGTGCGGGATTTGAAGCACAATCCCTGGAAGTTCCTTTGGAGGGAGTGATCGGAGAGGCTCCAGGCTCCGAGCCCCAGGCTCCAGAGAGCTTCCCTCTCCCGACGCCATTGACGACCGTCGCCATGGCGGCGCAGTCGCTCGAGGCGCCCGCACGCCTCGAGAACGAGGAGCGCGCTTCAAGACGAGCTTCGCGCGCGACCGTCAGGGGTCGTCGATCGAGCCCCCTGGAGCCCGGAGCCTGGAGCCTTCCCGCTCAGCTCTCCCCGTCGTCCTCCGGGGGATCCGGAGGCGCGCCGGTGTCCTCGGCCCCCGTGTCCACGACCCCGGTGTCCCTGACGCCCGTGTCGGCCGGGCCTTCGGGGGGCTCGGGGGCGGCGTCGTCTTCGGGACCGCCGTCCTCGTCGGCGCCGCCCTCGGGCGGCGTGCGGCCGGCGACGCGGCGCAGGTCGTCGCTGCAGACGCGCGTCTTGTTCGGCTGCTCGATGCACACGAGGCCCGGCGCGCAGTCGGTCGCGACGAAGCACTCCTCGCCGGGGCCCACGGGGCCGCCGGGCGTGGAGCACGCCACCGACGAGAGCGCGCCGGCGCCCAGCGTCACGGTGACGCCGAGCATCACGGCGGCTCCCATACGGCGTCGAGGGCGTCGTTCCATCGCACGGACCCGCGCTCGCGGGGGACTGTTCGAATGTTACGCGATCGTGAGCAGCACGTCGCCTTCGTTCACGGCCTGCCCCTCGGAGCAGGTGATCTTCTCCACCTTCCCCGCCTGCGGAGCCTCGACCGGCATCTCCATCTTCATCGACTCGAGGATCACGCAGGTCTGTCCCTCGGTCACGCTGTCCCCCTCCTTCACCTCGATCTTCCAGACCGTGCCCGTGATGTGGGCCTTCACGTCCGTCGCCATGGCCACCCATCGAACAACAGCTCATGCCATGTGTGCAACCCGGGCGTGACGAAGGGCCCGAGGCCCCCGCGCGGCTTTCGGCGCTCGCGACCAAAGCAGAGCCGGCCGCCGCGCGTCGAACAGACGTCCTCGAGGCGCGCCGGCCTTTTCTCGAAAGGGACGCGCACGGGACGTCGGGCGTAGAATGGGACCTCGCGTGAACCGGCCTCGCCATCCTTCGTGTTGCGACGTTCCACGCACGCGTCCGACCCGGCCGGCCGGCCTTCGGAAAGAGGGCTCGGGCCGTTCGAGGTGCACTCGCCACTACACGGCGATATCGTTTGCGAAGCTGGCTCACCGCAGGTACGTTTTTCGACAGACCCCGTCGGGAGTGAACGAGCCCCACGCGCGTGGGCCTCGATGATCCAAGGGACACGACATGGCCGAACAGAAAGAGTCCTCCGTTCTCTTCTCCCTCAAGGAGCTGATGAGCCTCGAGGAGGACCGCATCCGGCAAGAGGAGGAGGAGCGAAGGCGGCGCCAGGAGGAAGAGGAACGAGCACGCCTCGAAGCGGAGCGCCGTGCGCGTGAGGAAGAAGAGGCCAGGATCCGCGCCGAGGAGGAGCGTCGCCGTCAAGAGGAGCAGCGTCAGCGTGAAGAGCAGGCGCGCCTCGAGGCGATCCGCCAAGCGGAGGTCGAGCGCGCACGTCAGGAGGCCGAGAACCAGGCGCGGCTGCGCGCGCTCCAGGCGCAGCAGGATCACGAGCGCCAGCTCGCGGCCCTGAAGGAAGACAAGAAGAAGAAGCAGCTCATGTACATGGTCATCGGCATCGGCGCGATGCTGGTGTTCGGTGGCGCCGGCGGCGGCTACGCGTACTACGCGAAGCAGAAGGAAGCCGAGCGCGTACAGGCCCTCAAGGACCAGGAGCTCGCCGAGAAGCAGCAGCAGCTCGAGAAGCTGATGGCCGATCTCAAGGCGCAGCAGGAGGCCATGGCCGCCGCGCAAGCGGAGCTCGCGAGCGCGAAGAGCGACGCCGAGCGCGCACAGGCGCAGGCCAAGCTCGCCGCCGCCCAGGAGCAGCAGCGCAGGACGCAGGCGAGCATCGCCGCCGTGCGCGCCGGCAAGGGCGGCGGGCACAGTGGCAGCACGAACACGCCGAAGCCGGCGTGCACGTGCCAGGCGGGCGACCCGCTCTGCTCCTGCCTCTGACCACGCCATCGCGCGTCCGCGCGTGAGAGGGGGCGCACCTTCGAGGTGTCGCCCCTTCGTCGTCCATTCGGCCGGTTGAAGCGGCCGGCCAAGCGGCCTAGGGTGCCTCGCATGGCCGTTCTCAGCCGTTCGCCGATCGCATTCGCGCTCGATTTCGCGACCGTCGAAGAAGCTCGTGCTGCCGCCGCGGAGGTCGCTCCGGCCGTCGGCATGCTCAAGATCGGTCTCGAGCTCTTCATCCACGCGGGGCCTCCGATCGTGCGGATGGGCTCGGACCTGTCCCTTCCGGTCTTCCTCGACCTCAAGCTCCACGACATCCCGGAGACGGTCGAGCGGGCCGTCGCGCAGGTCGCCCAGCTCGGGGCGCGGCTCGTCACGGTCCACGCGAGCGGCGGCCGCAAGATGCTCGAGCGCGCCGTCGCGCGCGCGGAGAAGGAGGGCGGAACGCTCGACGTGTGCGCGGTCACCATCCTGACGTCGCTCGACGACGCGGACCTCGACGACGTCGGCATCACGGTCACGCGCAGGCTCCCGGCGTTCCGGCCCACTGGGGAGGCGCACGTCGTGACCCCCGTGCCCGAGCGCTCGCGCGCGAGCCTCGCCGCCGAGAGCCTCGCTCGGCTCGCCTACGAGGCGGGCGTGCGCTGGTTCGTCTGCTCGCCCGCGGAGGTCGGCTTGCTTCGCCGACAGCTCGGGCCCGACGTGAAGCTGGTGACGCCCGGCGTTCGCCCCGCGAATGCCGCGAGGGGCGATCAGAAGCGCACGGCCACACCGGCGCAGGCCATCCGTGACGGAGCCGACTGGCTCGTCGTCGGGCGACCGATCCGCGACGCCGCCGACCGGCTCGCGGCGGCCCTCCAGATCGCGCGCGAGGCGGACGACGCGCGCTCCGCCCTCGCCCCCCAGGGAGACGCGTGAGCCGACTCGTCACCGGCCTGCAGCCCGTGCGGGAGGCGATCCGCGTCCACGGGCAGAAGCTCGAACGCGTGCTCGTCGAGTCCGGAGGCGGGCCTCAGATCGAGGGCGTCGCGCGGTTCGCTACGGATCGAGGCGCGAAGGTCCAGCGCGTGTCGCGGAGCGAGCTCGATCGCTTGTCGAAGGGCGCTCGCCACCAGGGCGCGATCGCGTACGCGCCGGAGCTGGTCCTCGCTTCGCTCGACGCTCTCGCGCGCGACCTCGCTCGAGACGCGGTCGTCGTCGCGCTCGACGAGATCGAGGATCCGCAGAACTTCGGCGCAGTGATCCGGTCGGCGGTCGCGCTCGGCGCGACGGCGATCGTATGGCCGGAGCACCACGCCGCGCCGCTCTCTCCCGCCACGTTCCGAGCGTCGGCCGGCGCCATCGAGCACGCGCGCCTCTGCCGCGTCGCCTCCCTGCCCGTGGCGCTCGATCGCCTGCGTGAGGCCGGAGCGTCCGTCCTCGGCCTCGACGCCAACGCGGACCACGACGTCCGCGAAGCGAAGCTCGAGGGCCCGGTGGTCCTCGTCGTCGGCGCCGAGGGCAAGGGCCTCCGCCGCGCGGTGAAGCGCGCATGCACGGAGCTCGCACGGCTCCCGATGCGAGGCCCGATCGACTCGCTGAACGCGTCGGTCGCAGCGGGCATCGCTCTCTACGAGGTCCTCGCCCGCCGGCCTCGCGAGACGGGGTGATCGCAAAAGCGCACGACGCCCCGAGCGGGCACGCACGTCCATCGCAGATCCGCGGAAACATCGCAGGCCGAGAGGTGGACGTCTCGTTTCGACGGCCGCCGGTGGGAAGACGCTTCGCAGTCGCGCGAGGCATCGCAGCCCGCGAGGGACTGTCTCCCTGTCTCCCTGTTCAACCCCTGTCTCCCTCCCTCTCCGTGTCCCAGCGACCTGTCGCAGCGAGCGGCGCGCCAGCCAGCGTATGCTCGACCGCATGACAGTGCGCACGGAGAAGAGCGGGCCCGTCACGACGATCATCCTCTCGCGACCGGAGCGGCGGAACGCCATCGACCGTCCGACGGCCGAAGCGCTCTCGCGTGCGTTCCGCGCGTTCGATGCGGACGACTCTGCCAACGTCGCCGTCCTCTACGGCGAGGGCGGGACGTTCTGCGCGGGCGCGGACCTCGGCGCGTTCGCACGCGGCGAGGGCAACCGCCTCGCGCCCGACGGCGACGCACCGCTCGGGCCCTCGCGCATGCTGCTCTCGAAGCCCGTCATCGCCGCGGTCGAAGGGCATGCGGTCGCGGGCGGGCTCGAGCTGGCGCTCTTGTGCGATCTCCGCGTCGCCGACGAAACCGCCGTGTTCGGCGTGTTCTGCCGTCGATTCGGCGTCCCGCTCATCGACGGCGGGACGGTCCGCCTCCCTCGCCTGATCGGCCTCTCTCGCGCGCTCGACATGATCCTGACGGGCCGGCCCGTCGCCGCGAAGGAGGCCTTCGAGATGGGCCTCGCCAACCGCCTCGTCCCCGCCGGCACCGCTCGTCGCGCCGCCGAGGAGCTCGCCGCCGAGATCGCCCGGTTCCCCCAGAAGACGATGCGCGGAGACCGCCGCAGCGCGTACGCCTCCTTCGACCTCCCGCTCGAGGAGGCCCTCGCGAACGAGTTCGCCATTGGAATGGAGTCGCTCGCCAGCGGCGAGGCGGCCGAGGGCGCCGCGGCCTTCGCCGCTGGCAAAGGCCGCCACGGCACCTTCGACGTCGACTAGCGCGTCCCGGACGCGATGGCGGAGTCGGTCGAAGGGTCGGCGAGGACCAAGGTCCGGATCTGCTCGCGAAGAGCGCGGCAGCGCTCTTCGGCGAAGCCCCCGTCGAACGGCGACTTCCCCATCACGCGCTCGATCGTCCGGTCGACGACGAACGGGATGAAGTAGACCCCGAGGAGGCTGACGACGAGGTGCTCCGGATCGAGCCCCTGCCGGAAGACCCCCTCGCGCTGACCGGCCCTCGTGAACTCGACGGACGCGGCGAGCACCTCGTGGATGGTGCCGGCGAGGCGATCGCGCATCACCGGGCCCCAATCCATCGCCTCGCGAATGAGCAGCCTGGCTGCGTGCGGCTCCTTCGCGAGCATCGCCGTGATGGCGTCCGTCAGCGCGTCGAGCCGTTCCGCGAACGAGCCCCCGGCGGCGGTCGCCGCGACGATCGCCTTCTTCACTCCTTCGAGGAGCTGGGAGACGACCGCGGCGTAGAGCACTTCCTTCGATTCGAAGTGATGGAAGAGCGACGCCTTGCGCAACCCGACGCGCTCGGCGAGGTCCCCCATGCTCGTGCCCTCGTAGCCACGCTCGGCGAAGAGACGGGTGGCCTCGGCGATGATTTCCTCTTTACGAAGCCGCCGCTTCTTCGCAAGGACGGCGACCTCAGAACGTACGTCACCAGCCGTCCCATCGGGCGGCGGCGGCGCTCCCCCCCCATTCATGGCAATCACGCAGCTCCCCTCGAAAACGGTTGCGCCTCAAGCAGCGGGCGTACTGGCTTGAGGAACTCCATTACCTGCGTCATGAGGACCGATTGCTGCTCGCGAGGCAGCAACGATTCGGCCTGAAAGAGCGCAAAGCCGACGTAGTCGTTCATCAGCCCGACGAGCCATGCGTCGGGGTCCTCCCCCGCCAGCGCCGCGATGTTGCTCGCGATGCGGCTAGGCTTCAACGTTCCGTCCGCGAGAGGTCCGGCCCCCATGAACAGCGGATCGTATACTCCGCCACCGGTCGCGAAGCGAGCAAGACCGTCTCGGAGCTCCGCCCCCTTCCCTGCGTCGTCGCACCGCTCGTGGATCGCGGCCAGCGCCGGGTTGAAGGCCTCCACGATGGCCTCGGGCCCCCGCGGCCTCGGCGCGACGACGAACACGCATCCGCTCGATATGAGCTGGAATACTCCGCGGGTGACCTCGAATTCGGCCTGCCCGAGCAAGCGGCCGATCTCCGAGATGCTCTTCGTACCGTCGATCTTGGAGAAAATTTCGGCCAGGTCGTCCGGCGGCTTCTTCCCCGGCACGGGGACCGGGATGTACCCGTCGTGCGGGATTTTTTCACGGAAGAAGCGCATCTCGTCCATCCGGCGCGCCGCCTCGATGAGCAGGCCTCCCGCGTTCAGGTTGTGGCGCCGGACGATTTGCTTCTCGTCGTAGCGATCGAAGAAGTAGAAGCTGCCCTCGCTGACGTGGACGGCGGCGTAGAAGACCTCCTCCACCTGCCGCGCCATCATCGCGTAAAGCTTGTCGGCCGGGACGATGCCGAGCTCGATCGCAGTCTCGCCGAGACGCTTGCCCGTCTCGGTGCTGACCTGGACGATCCTGTCGAGCTCCTCTCGGGTGATGACGCCGAACCGGTATAGCGTCTCGCCGAGCCGCTCCTCCGGCACCGTCGTCGACGCGTGGATGACCGTGCCGTGGTCGAAGAAGAACGAGCGCGTGCCGGCCTCGCAGAGGAGGATCAGCTCACCCGACCACTGGGATTGGGCCGCGAGCGAGATGATGTCCGAGAGCGCGCCCGGCGTGGAGATCTCGCCCGCCAGCTTCAGGACGGCGTCGCCGCCGGTCACGCTGCGCGCGACGATGAGCTGCTTCGGGCTCGGAATGATCCGCCACTCACCTGCGCGGGATCGCAGCAACTGGCTTGCAGCGCGACCGACCGGGTGCACCGTCCCAGTGCCGTCGACGCGCAGCAAGTCGTCGCGATCGGACATCGTTTCCTAACCTATCAGACTACCCCTCTCGTTGCGCGTTTTGCGGTGTGTGCCGGCGGCGCCACGACAGCACCCACACCGCCGGTCGGGCGTCGGGGCCGACCGGAGCCGGCCCCTGCGAAGGCAGAGCTGAACGGGCCCCCAGAGGGTGGGAGACCGCAGGAGACTGGCCGTCAGGTGTCCGCGTTCGGCGGCGGCACGCTCTTGCCGTTTTCCTGCGGCTTGTCGACGGCCTTCTCCCGGGTGGGCGGGTCGCCGATCTCTAATTCGCACTCCCCGAAGACGACCTGCATCTTGTTCGAGACCGACAGCTTCACCTCGAGCGACTTCGCCCGGATGACGGTGTTGTCCTTGACGCTGCCCGAGAGCTGCACCTTCTCGACGTCGAACTCCCCGGCGATGGATCCCTCGCTCTTCAGCTCGCCGGCCTTCACCTTGCCGGAGACCGTGCCGGTGCCGGCCACGGTCAGGGACGGGGTTTGGATGTCACCCTCGACCCCGCCCTTCACGAAGATCGGGCAGGTCGAGGACAACGACCCCTTGAACGTCGTTCCCTCCTCGACCAGCGTTCGCTTCTCCGTCGCCGAGCCCAGGGGGCTTCTTGCTTCACTCATGACCGTTCCTCCCAATTCTCCGTTCGCTCGCCCGTCCGTGCCGATTCATTGCGGCCCGCCCGTGGGCCGCTCGTATCCTCGTTCGGATAGCCCGAACCCTACTTCTTCTTCCCGCCCCCGCTTCCGTTGCTGCTGCCGTTGCTCGTCGTGATCTTCATGCGGAGCTGACATCCGGGCTCGAACGCGAACCGCGTCAGCTCCGCCGGCTGCTGCACGATGCCGACGAGCGCTCCGGTGGAGGAGACGACGACCTGATGGGCGCCGACGATCGCCGGGCCCTTCCGCGGAGTCGCCTCGAAGAACTTTCCGTTGATGGTGATGTTGCCCGCTCCCGTGATCTGGCAGCCCGAAAGGACGCCGTCGGGACCGATGAGCAGCTCCGTCCCGCGACCGAGCGTGATCGTGCAGTGCTCGAAGAGGCTCTCGATCTCGACGGTCGCGCCCTCGTCGAACTGCAGGCTGGCGTTGCGGAGCACGTCGCCGCGCCCGAAGTAGCGGTGGTTGGCCGCGCGTGACGACTCGGCCGCGCGGGGCACCGTCAGCTCGCCCGAGAGCAGCGCATGCACCTGCGCGGCGGGCACGCGCACCGACCCGTCCGCGTTGGGGCTGTTGTCCAGCCAGTCGGCCTTGAGCCCCGTGAGCTGAGCACCCTTGGCCGTGAGGCCGTGCACCTTCGCGCCGGTGAGGTTCGCGCCTTCGAGCTTCGCGTCGGTGAGGTTCGCGTTCCTCAGGTCTGCGTTGGTGAGATCGGCGTTGGCGAGGTTCGCCTTGACGAGATCGGCCTTCGCGAGCACCGCGCCGACGAGCTTCACGCCGCGCGCCTTGATTCCGCGGAGCTGCGCATCGGCGAGCGTCGCGCCGGTGAAATCGCCATCCTCGAGGTTCGAGTCGTTGAGGTTGGCGTTCGTCAGCTCGGCCTTCATCATCTTGACGGCGCCGAGGTAACACTCGCCCAGATCCGCGTGCGTGAGCACCGCGCCGGCGACGTCGGCTCCGCCGAGGTTCGCGAGGTCGAGCTGCGCGTGCGTGAGACGCGCGCCGGAGAGATTCGCGCCCTGGAGATTCGCGCCCTCGAGATTCGCGCGCGACAGGTTCGCGCCAGCGAGCAACGCCCGCTGGAGGTTCGCGCCTTCGAGATCGGCGTTGTCGAGGTTCGCGTCGCGAAGGTCGGCCCCCGACAGGAAGGCTTCGCAGAGGTTCGCGCTCTTCAGGTTGGCGTTGCGAAGCTTCGCGCCCTCCAGGTTCGCTCCCACCATGTCACAACGGCGGAAGCTCGCGCCCTCGAGGACGGCGTTGGCGAGGTTGATGCCGGACAGATCCGCGCGATCGATCTTCTCCCCGCGTTTGACTTTGCTGACGACGACATCGGCGCTGAGCTCGGACATGTCACGCCCTTCGCGAATGGGCCAGATGGGTTCATGCTCGCGCGATCGAACGATCGCGCGAGAGGGGGACAAAAACGTTATCTCCGTTCCAAGCGGCTTGTCGATATCGAACTCGAGGCTCGCGCATGACGAGGCATGACTTCGTTCCGTGCATCATCGAAGCGTTCGTTCGCTCGCATTCGTAGGGGCTCACCCCTCGGCCGCGCGGTACTTCTCGCGCGCCTCTTCGAGATAGGCGGTGAGCTGCGCGATCCGTTGCGCGAATGGGACCTTCTCGATGCCTTGCAGCCGATCGACCTCTCCGAAGCGCGCGAGCAGAAGGCTGATCTGGAGCCACGTCTCCTCCCGCGCACGGAAGTGATCGCGCTTCCTCGCCTTGGCGTCCGAGGTCCAGTCGTTCGCGGCCTTCTCGTAGGCGTCGTGGTGCTGCTTCAGCGTGGCGTTGAGGGCAGCGAGCTTCTCTCGCTCCGCGGCGCGCGCGTCCTGCGGGGATGCGCTCTTCAGCTCGGCCTTGTAAGCCTGCACGCGCTCGACGATCCGCGCAGCGAGCGAGTACGGGATGCCCGCCACCTGCGCGATGTCGTTCGCGCTCGCCTCGAACAAGACCGACAGGCTCGTGAGGCCGGCCGCGTGCATCTTGTCGATCGTGACCTTGCGGACGTCCGGGACCTGGAGGAGCAGCGCCTGCACGATGACGGCCTCGCGCTGCGTCTTGTCCTGGTCGAGCGAGAACGCCTGCGGGAGGATCTTCACGAGCTCGCCGTAGGCATCGAGCAGCCGCTTCTTCTCGTCGGCGTCGAGCATCTGTCCGCCCACGGCGTTGGCCGCTTCGAGCTCCGCGCCGAGGCGCTCGAGCGCCTTGCTCAGCTCCTCGAGCTCGAGGCGCTCGGCGGCACGACGGAGCGTGCGCACCGGCGGGATACAGATGTTGATCCAATCGCGGGTGACCTCGCCCCACTTCACGTCGATCATGAAGTCGCGGACGTGCCGCATGTGATTCGCGGCGAGCTCCGCGAAGAGCTCGCGCACGGGGGTGAGATCGAACTCGTGCGTCCCCGGCTGCCCGCTCGGTCCCTCGGAGACGAGCGCGTCGAACGCGAAGGCGACCGATCCTTCGTCGAACCCCTCGAGCGTCAACGGCCCCATGTCCGGCTGCGGAGCGCCGTTGTTGCTCGGCGGACGGAGCGAGCTCGTTCGACGCGTCGGAGGGACGATCGACGGCGGCCTCGGGCGCGACGACGGCGTGCGCGCCTCGCTCGATCCCTGCGGGCTCGACGGCGCCGCTTTCGTAGACGGCGCGGCGGGCTCCTCCTGCTTGCCTCCGGGCTTGGGCGCCGCGCGCTCCTCGTTCTTGTCCGACTTCGCGACGGGCGAGACCGGCTCTCGACGGACGGTCGACGCGACGCCGGCCGTGCGCGAAAAAGGCGGCTCGGCCTTCGCTGCTCCGGTCGAAGGCGCCGCGCCGCCGAGCGGTCCCTTGCTCGTGAGCGACCGCGAGCTCTCGGTGAGCGACGACGCGGTCGACGGCGGGCTCTTGGCGAGCGGCGACATCGGCCGCTGGCCCCCGTAAGGCTGCCCACGCGACGGCAGCCCGACCGGCGGCTTCTTCGCGATCGCTCCCGGGCTGCTCGCCGGGGCCATCGGCGCTCGCGGCAGATCCGGTCGCGATCGCGGAGCGCCGTCGACGCGCAACGCCGGCATGCGCGTCGTCGAGTCGATGCGCGTCGGCGGCAAGTCGTCGGCGTCGTCCGCGAGCGAGTAGCGTCCCGGGGAGCCGAGCCTCTTCTTGTCCGGCTCCTCGGTCGTCTCGGATTTCGGTTTCTCGTCCGGGGATCGCGGGCTCGAGCTCATCCTCCCGGACCTTTCACCGCACGCTCGATGGTGACCGCCCGGCGGCGGTCTCTGCCGACGCCCAACATCACCCGATCGAGGTTCAGCATCCTCAACGCGGCTCCGCTTGCAAGCATAACAGGCTCCGAGGCTTTGTCCGTCGTCAGCGAACCATCTCGGCGACGAAATTCACGAATGAAGTGGGAGAGCCGTCGCCGGGGCTCGCACATCGTTCGAGGCCTCGGGCCTACGGACCTCCACGGAGAGGCGCTCGTCGATGGCTCTCGGCTTCGTGCCTGTTGACTTCGAGCTCGCGCATCGGATCGAGCTTCGAGCCTGTTGACTTCGAAGCGAGGCCTTCTCCGCGCCGCGTGAAGAGCCACGTGGAGCGAAGGCACGGGCGCGGAGCTCGAGTCAGCGAAGCTCGGCGACCTGCTCTCCGAAGATCTTCTCGAGCCCGGCGAGCATCTCGTCGCTCACCTCGACGCGGAAGTTCTTCCCGAAGCTCAAGACCGCCTCGGCGCCGTCCTTCATCTCGATGACGAGGGTGACGGGGCAGTTCCCGGCGCCGCGCGAGAGGACGGCGGCCATCTCGTCGAGCTGCTTGGTCGTCGTCTTCTCCGCCTGCAGCCGGATGTTGACTTGCTTCGTGTCGTCCCTCACCGCGTCGGCGAGGCGGACGGCCTCGTTGAGGAAGAGCGTCGGCTCGCGCGCGGCTTCCTCCTCTTCTCCGCCGTCGTCCTCGCGCATCGGGAAGCTCACCTTCCCCGTGACCAGCACCGGATCGCCGCTCGTCAGGATCGGCGCGTAGGCGTCGATCTGATTGCCGCGCACCTTGCACGTGACGCGGCCGGTCAGATCCTCGAGCTCGAGGAACGCCACCTTCCCGCCCCCGTCCTTGAAGATGCGCTCGCGATAGCCCTCCACGGTGCCGACGACCTTGACCACCGACCACGGAGCGGCCGAGGAGAGCGACGCGATCGGCACCGCCTCGAGCTTCGCGAGACCTCCCGTCCCCTTGATGTAGCGCTCGAGCGGATGCCCCGAGACGAAGAAGCCGAGCGCCTTCTGCTCGCGGAGGAGCATCTCCTTCCGGTCCCACGGCTCGGCGCGCACGTAGCCGCCCGCCGACGCTCCGTTCGACTTCGACGCGGGAGCGGCGTCGAACAGCCCGAACAGGTTCGTCTGGCCGCGCTCGCGGTCGCGGCTCGCCGCGCGTGAGCGCTCGAGGGCGATCTCGATCGACGCGAACGCGTCGGCGCGCGTGATCCCGCGCGCGGCGAGCGTCGAGTCGAACGCCCCGCACTGCACGAGCGCCTCGAACACGCCCTTGTTGATGCGCTTCGCGTCGACGCGGGAGGCGAAGTCGAACAAGTCGTGGAAGGGCCCGCCCTCCTGGCGCGCCTCGAGCAGCGCCTCGAGCGCCGCGCCGCCGAGGCCGCGCACGGCGCCGAGGCCGAAGCGGATCTGCGGCCCGAGCTTGTCGCGCGCCGCGGCGGTCTTCGCGTTGCGCGGCACCTTCTTGTCGCCTGCGGGGTTCGTGTAGACGACCTTGAAGTCGATGTCGCTCTCGTTCACGTCGGGCGGCAGGACGGTGATGCCCATCGCACGCGCGTCCGCGATCGTCCGGACCACCTTGTCGATGCGGTCCTTGTCGCTCGTCATGATCGCGCAGAGCAGCTCGACCGGATAGTGCGCCTTGAGATAGGCGGTCTGGTACGTGATGAGCGCGTACGCGGCGCTGTGGCTCTTGTTGAAGCCGTAGCCCGCGAAGTACTCGAGGAGGCCGAAGATGCGATCCGCGTCTTCTTCGGAGACGCCGTTCTTCTTGGCGCCCTCGATGAAGATGCCCTTCTGCTTCGCCATCTCCTCGGGCTTCTTCTTGCCCATCGCGCGGCGAAGCAGGTCGGCGCCGCCGAGCGAGTAGCCCGCGAGCGCCTGGGCGATCTGCATGACCTGCTCCTGGTAGACGATGACGCCGTACGTGGGCGCGAGGATGTGGTCGACCTTGTCGTGCATCTTCGCGATCGGCTTGCGACCGTGCTTGCAGTCGACGAAGTCCTTGACCATCCCCGTGCCGAGCGGGCCCGGGCGGTAGAGGGCGACGGCGGCGACGATGTCCTCGAAGTTGTCGGGATGCAGGTCCTTGAAGAGCTGCTGCATTCCGCTCGACTCGAGCTGGAAGACGCCCTTCGTCTCGCCCGACGCCATGAGCTGGTACGTCGCCTTGTCGTCGAGCGGGACCTTGGAGATGTCGAAGCGCTCGTTCGGCGGCTTGTCCTTCTGATCGGGACGCTCGCGGATCAGCCGCTGCGCGATGTCGATGACCGTGAGCGTCTTGAGCCCGAGGAAGTCGAACTTGACGAGGCCGGCCTGCTCGACGTCGTCCTTGTAGTACTGCGTGATGTAGCCGTCGGACTTGCCGTCCTTGAAGACCGGGACGTGGTTCCAGAGCGGGCCCTCGCTGATGACGATGCCGGCGGCGTGCTTGCCCGCGTGCCGCGTCAGGCCTTCGAGCTTCATCGCCTGATCGAGGAGCTCCTTGATCCGCGGCTCGGTGTCGTATCGGGCCTTGAGCTTCGGCTCGATCGTGAGGCTCTCGCTGATCGTGTAGGTCTCGGCGGGCGTCTTGTTCGGGATGAGGCTCGCGATCTGCTGCGCCTCGGCCGGCGGCAGGCCGAGCGCGCGCGCGACGTCCTTGATGACGCTCTTCGCCTTGAGCTCCGCGAACGTCGCGATTTGGCCGACGCTCGTCTCGCCGTACTTCTTCTGGACGTACTGGATGACGCGCTCCCGCTTGTCCATGCAGAAGTCGACGTCGAAGTCCGGCATGCTCACGCGCTCCGGATTGAGGAAGCGCTCGAAGAGCAGGTTGAACGGGATGGGATCGAGGTCGGTGATCCGCATCGCGTAGGCGACGAGCGAGCCCGCGCCCGATCCGCGGCCCGGGCCGACGGGGACACCGTTCTCTTTCCCGAACCGGATGAAGTCCCAGACGATGAGGAAGTAACCCGGGAACTTCATCTTGCAGATGACGTCCATCTCCATCTCGAGGCGCTTCCGGTACGCCTCGCGATCGACCTTCTTCCCGGCCGCCTCGAACTCGCGGAAGCGCTGCTCGAGCCCCTCGGTCGCGACCTTCCGGAAGTAGGTCGCCTCGTCCATCCCCTCGGGGACGCCGAAGCTCGGGAGCATCGGGTTGCCGAGCTTCAGCTTCAGCTCGACCTTCTCGGCGATCTCGACCGTCGCCTTCAGCGCCTCGGGGAGATCGGCGAACGTGCGCGCCATCTCCTCGGGCGTCTTCAGGTACATCTCGTTCGAGCCGTGGTGGCGCTCCTTCGCCTCCTGGTACGAGCGCCCCGTCTTGATGCACGTCAGATAGAGGTTCGCCTCCGCGTCCTCCTTCGTGCCGTAGTGGACGTCGTTCGTCGCGACGATCGGCAGGTCGAAGTGCTTCGCCAGATCGACGAGGATGCCCTTCAGGATCGGCTGCTCCGGCAGGCCGTGGTCCTGCAGCTCGACGTAGAGCGAGCCCGGCTCGAACAGATCCTTGAGCGTGCCGAGCATCTTCCGGCCCGCCTCCGGCCCTTGCTCGAGGACGCTCTGCGCGAGCACGCCGCCCATGCAGCCCGTCAGCCCGATGAGCCCCTTCGTCTTGCCGTCGAGCGCGGAGAGCGGCACCGTCGGCACGCCGGGGGCCCCGGCCGGATCCGGGTCGACGTATCCGCGCGAGACGAGCGCGATGAGGTTCTTGTAACCCTCCTCCGTCGTCGCGATGATGGGCAGGTGCTGCCCGTGCTTCGCGCCCGGCGGCACGACCTCGAGCTCGGCGCCGAGGATCGCCTTGATGTTGGCCTCCTTGGCGGCCTTGTAGAAGGTGATGGCGCCGAACATGTTGCCGTGGTCCGTGAGGGCCACGGCGTTCATCCCCTGCTGACCGACGAGCTTGACGAGGTTCTTCACCTTCAGCGCGCCGTCCAGCATCGAGTACTGCGAATGAACGTGCAGGTGGACGAACTCGGCCATGCTCGCCTCGGTCCTTCGCGGTTACCAAGGTTCGTGGGTTCCGGAAAGTCTCGGCGGCCTGGGAGCTCAGGGTCTCGAGGCTCCAGGCTCCAGGCTCCAGGGGGTGTGGGCTGGACGCGCCTCGCCCTTCGCCGCCCTCCTCTCATCGCGGAACGCCTCTCTCCTCTAGTAGTGAGACCTCTAGTAGTGACTGCGGCCCTCCGTGCTGACCTGCCGGGTCCGGTCGTCTCCGCCCACGAAGTTCCTGGAGACTGAACTCCTGAAGCCTCACTGAAGGCTGAGCCCGGAGCTGGAGCCCACTGGAGCCCGGAGCCTGGAGCCTGGAGCCTGGGGAGGCCAAGCCTCCCCTAGCCTCCCCTATGACACCGCGATCAGGGTCGGCGTCGGGCGCGCACAATCGGCCGCCCGACTGCTCTCACGACTTGCGCGACCTCTGCCTCTCTGCCTAGCATGCGCCGCCGCTTCCGCTGGGGACGGCGGCGGTCACGCGGGTGATGGGCCCGGTCGGCCCGAGGAGGATTCTACCGATGAAGCTTCGATCAGCACTTACCCTGCTTGGTCTGGGCATCGGCGCCATGACGGTCGCCGTCAACCAGGGCTGCGGGGACAGCGAGTCCGACGGAGGAACGACGTCTCAGGAGGGGCGGGTCCCGCCGAAGCCCGAGGGCTCGCCGACGACGTCCACCGAGGAGCGCACGTTCGCGGTCAACTCGATCTTCCTCGGTGAGACCGATCGCTCCGGGAACCGGAACAAGGACGCCTGGAAGACCTACGGCTACAACCTCGACGGCCGCATCACGAACGTCGCCAACGCGAACTCGCCGGACCTGAACTCGGTCTGCAAGCGCGTCGAGGGCGCCGCCGCGACCGTTCACCAGGACGGTGACGACGGCATCGACAACTCCTTCGGCAAGACGATCCTGAACGATCTGCTCACGAACTTCCTCTCGACCCCGTCGAAGACGCTCTCGGACGCGATCAACGACGGCAGCTTCACCATCATGCTGAAGGTGAAGGGCCTGACGGACGAGCCGGAGCAGACGAACACGGATCTGTCAGCCACGCTCCTCGTCGGTGGCTCGTTCAGCGACGACCCGAACGTCAAGCCCACGTTCTCGACGTCGGACGACTGGCCGTTCCTCAAGGATCCGCAGATCCCGATCAGCGGCGCCTACATCAACAAGGGCGTCTTCGTGAACGGCACGGGCGGCGCGTCGGTCAAGCTGACGCTCTCGATCGGCGGGCAGGCCCTCAGCCTCACGATCAACAAGGCGATCATCACCTTCAAGCACAACCCGTCGACCAAGTCGCTCGAGGAGGGCACGATCGCCGGCATCATCAACACGAACGAGCTCATCGAGGGCATCGGCTCGGTGGCCGGACGCTTCAGCACCGACCTCTGCGAGGGCAGCGTGGTCGAGGGCATCAAGGAGTCGATCCGCCAGGCGAGCGACATCCTCTCGGACGGCACGCAGGACCCGAGCAGGACCTGCGATGCCATCTCGGTCGGCATCGGCTTCACGGCGAAGCAGGTCGCCAACCCGACGAAGGAGACCGAGCCGGGTGAGGTTCCGCCCGACCCGTGCCAGGGCGGCGGCGGCGGTGGCGGCGACCAGGATGCCGGCGCCGACGCGGGCGGCGATCCCGACGCCGGCGACGAAGGCTGAGCCAGCCTCCTGACGCTTCGGCTCACGCGCGCCGGTCTCCACGCGGGACCGGCGCCGTGCTTTTGTGGGTCGCCGGACCGGAGAGGCCATGACGATCATCCGCGGACGTGAGCTGCGCGGCGAGGTCGCGCTCGACGTCGACGCCGTCGTCGTGGGCACCGGGGCCGGCGGTTCGATCGCGCTCCGCGAGCTCGCCCGCGCCGGGCTCTCGGCGATCGCGCTCGAGGAGGGCGGGTACCATACGAGCGCCGATTTCGATCAGCGCGAGGAGCGGATGTTCCCGCTTCTCTACCAGCAGGGCGGCGGACGCACGACCGAGGACCTCGCGATCCGCGTGCTCGGCGGCCGCGGCGTCGGCGGCAGCACCATCCACAACACGAACCTGTGCAAGCGCACGCCCGAGCCGATCCTCGAGCTCTGGGCGCGAAAGTACGGCGTCGAAGGCGCGGGCGTGCGCGAGATGACCCCGCGCTTCGAGGCGGTCGAGCGCGATCTCGACGTCTCCCCGATCCCGCCCGACGCCGTGAACGCGAACAACGACGTGCTCCGGCGCGGCGTCGAGGCCCTCGGATGGCGCGGCGGCCCGCTGATGCACAACCGTGTCGGCTGCGTGCGGAGCGGCTTCTGCGAGCTCGGATGCGCGTATGACGCCAAGCAGAACGCGCTCAAGGTCGTCCTCCCGCAGGCGCTCGCCGCGGGCGCGAAGATCTACGCCGACGTCGAGGCGCGACGCGTCGTCGTGAAGGACGGCCGCGCGTCCGGCGTCGAAGCCGTGGCGCGCGACGCGGACGGCAGAGTCGTCGCGAAGGTCTCCGTCCGCTCGAAGGTCGTCGTGCTCGCCGGGAGCGCGATCGGCTCGGCCGCGCTCGCACGAAGGAGCGGCCTCCCCGACCCGTACGGACAGCTCGGACGCGGCCTCCGCATGCATCCGGCGGGCGTCGTCGCCGGCCGCTTCGACGAGCGGATCGAAGGCTGGCGCGGGATCCCGCAGTCGTACGAGTGCACCGAGCTCTTGTCGTTCGACGAGGGGAGCGACCGGCGCGTCTGGATCGTGCCCGCCTTCGCCCATCCCATCGGCGCGGCCGCCACCCTCCCCGGCTTCGGCGCCGAGCACATGCGCGCGATGCGCCAGTACGGGCACCTCGCCGTGCTCACCGCGATGGTCCACGACGAGACGGCAGGCGAAGTGGCCGTCGACGAGGACGGCGAGCCCATCATCCGCTACACGCTCGTCGAGAGCGACCGGGCGCAGCTCGCGAAAGGCCTCGTCGCGTGCGCCCGCATCCTCTTCGCGGCAGGCGCGAAGGAGGTGACCATCCCGGCGATCCCGCCGGTACGCCTCACGAGCGCGCGCGAGCTCGACGGGCTCGACCTCGCCTTCGTGCGCCCGCACTCGGTCCCGCTCTCCGCGGTCCATCCGATGGGCACGATGTGCATGGGCAAGGACCCGAGACGCAGCGTCGTCTCGTCGACCGGCGAGCACCATCGGGTGCGCGGCCTCTTCGTCGCGGACGGGTCGCTGTTCCCGACGAGCCTGGGCGGGCCTCCTCAGATCAGCATCTACGCCTTCGCCCTGCACCTCGCGCCGCACGTCGTCGCGCGTGCACGCGCTTGATCCCGCGGCGCGCGTGGATCAATCCCGCCGGACGAACGGTCCCGGATAGCCGATGACGCTCCACGTGCGGGGATCGCGGTAGTAGCCCATGAAGAGGAGGGCTTTGACGCCGGCGAAGCCGCCGCGCAAGAGATCGATTCGGCTCGACTCGAGGGCGGCGAGGACGCGGTCCTGATCGTCCGGAGAGAGGCGCGAGAACCGCGATGCGAGCCCGACCGTCACGGGCGCGACCTGCTCGACGAACGCGAAAAAGCGCATCAGATCCCGGCGCTGCTTCTTCGGCATCTGCGCCACCCAGGCGTCGACGAATCCGGCGACGTCGACCTCGTCCGGCGTCACCACGTCGGGCGCGTCCGGCGCGCACACCCGGCGCGCGAGCTCGCGCACGACGACGTACTGCCAGGGCTCGAGCGCGACGAGCGCCGCCGTGGCCGGCACCGCGTATCCGCCCCTGCGGACGAGCCCGATCGCGGAGCAGACGATCGCGATGCCGCCCGCGATCGTGCCTTTCAAGAGCCGCCGGCGCCCGATCCCCTGTCGCCGCTCTCCGCTCTCGGTCATCGACGCTGCGATAGCACACGCCATGGGCGCGAGCGATCGAGGACAACGACCGACTCGAAAACGAGCGACGCCGAGCATAGGATGGCCGCGTGCACCTCTTCGGACTCACGGGCGGGATCGCCTCGGGGAAGAGCGCCGTCGCGGCGCGGCTTCGGGAGCGCGGTGTCCCGGTCATCGACGCGGACGAGCTCGCCCGCGAGGTCGTCACTCCCGGCTCGGAGGGGCTCGCCGCGGTGGTCGAGCGGTTCGGGCGGGACGTGCTCACCGAGGACGGCGCGCTCGACCGGAAGAAGCTCGCCGCGATCGTCTTCGGAGACGAGGAGAAGCGGCGCGCGCTCAACGCGATCCTCCACCCGCGCATCGGCGCGCTCACGATGCAGCGCGCGTCACGCCTGCGCGAGCAGGGCGAGCCGCTCGCTTGCTACGAGGCTGCGCTCATCGTCGAGAACGGCCTCGCGGATGCGTTCCGTCCGCTCGTCGTCGTGTCGGCCCCCGAGGACGTCCAGGTCGAGCGAGCGTGCAAGCGAGACGGCTCGAGCCCGGAAGAAGCCCGCGCCCGCGTCCGCGCCCAGATGCCGCTCGCGGAGAAGGTGAAGGTAGCGGACTTCGTCATCGACAACACCGGCTCGCTCGAAGACCTGCGCCGCCGCACCGACGAGGTGCTCGCCGAAATCTGCGCGCGCCTCGGGGTGGACGCCGCGCGCTATCCGGTGTGAGACAGGGAGCTGAATCTGAACCGCCGCCGCGCGCGTCGCCGAACCGCCACGACGCGCGTGTGGCGTTTCCACGAACCGATGTCGTCGGCGGCGATCGTGAGCGCCGCTCGATGATCGGACGCACCTCCCTCCGAGGTCGTCGGTGGCGAAAGTAGCCGGCAGTTGCGGAGCCACGCAACAGGTCGGAGGCGAGGCTCACTTTCGCGGGCGAAACGTGAAGCGTTTCGCTCGCTCTCCCTGTCTCCCCGTCTCTCGCTCTCCCCGTCTCCCTGTCTCCCCTCCGACCTGTCTCCCCCTCCGACCCTGGTGGTAAGCTCCTCCTACGTGGACATGAGCAGGTTTCGCACCGGCGTTTCGTCGAGCTACGACGACGCTCGTGACTCGATGCCGGCGACGAAGGACCGCGCCGGGCTCGTCCTGCTCTACGCGCCGAACTTCGAGCAGCTCTCGCCCGCCTACGTCTTCGTCACGCCGGAGCTGACGATCGGCCGCGAGGCGTCGAACCTCATTTGCGTACCGGAGCATGCCGTCAGCCGGCAGCACGCGCGCATCTACGCGAAGGACGATCGCTGGATCCTCCAGGACCTCGGAAGCCGGAACGGCACGATGGTCAACGGCCGGTACGTCACGGAGACCGCGCTCGAGCCGAACGACGAGATTCGCATCGGAGATGCCATCTTCAAGTTCGTCGACTCGGGCGCGGAGAAGTGCGTCGCGTACCGGATCGACGGTCGCGTCGCCGGCGACCGCAAGGCGAAGCTCTTCACCGAGCTCGTCGGAGGGGCGCAGATCGATCACATCGCCGCGGACATCGAGCGCATCGCGCCGACGGAGCTCTCCGCCGTCATCCTCGGCGAGACCGGCACGGGCAAGGAGGTCGTCGCGCGAGGCATCCATCGCCTCTCCGGACGTCGCGGCTCGCTCCAGGCGATCAACTGCGCGGCGATCCCGCACAACCTGCTCGAGAGCGAGCTCTTCGGCTACCGTCGAGGCGCCTTCTCCGGCGCCGACAGGGACAAGCCGGGGCTCATCAAGCTCGCCGATCAGGGCACGCTCTTCCTCGACGAGATCGGCGACATGCCGCTCGACGCGCAGGCGAAGCTGCTCCGCGTCCTGCAGTCACGCGAGGTCTTCCCTCTCGGTGCCACGACGCCCGAGCGCGTCGACATTCGCGTCGTGTGCGCGACGCACCGGGACCTCTATCAGTACGTCAAAGAAGGCAAGTTCCGCGGCGACCTCCTCGCACGACTCAACGAGCACGTCGTCCGCCTGCCGCCGCTGCGCGAACGCAAGGAGGACATCTTCTTGCTCGCGCGGACCTTCGGCGCTCGCTACGGACGCCCGAACCTCGAGCTGTCGTTCTCGTTCATCGTCGCCCTGCTCCACTACGACTGGCCGTTCAACGTGCGGGAGCTCGAGAGCTGCATCAAACGAGCCGTCGCGCTCACCGACGGTGCGCAGCTCGACACCGTCCACCTCCCGGACGCCATCGCCGAGCACATGAAGGGCTACGGCGAGCGCCCGCGCGTCCCGATTGCGAACACGCAGCCCCCGCCGGCGCACGGCACGGGCCCCACCACCGTTCCTCCTGCGCCCATGCCACCAGGCGTGCAGCCACCGTGGCAGCCCCCGTACGCGCCGTGGCCGCCGTACGCGGCACAGGCATCCTACGCTCCGCCGCCGGCCCCGTACGTTCAGCCTCCTTACGACGCGCCTGCCGCGCCCCCGCCCTACGCACCGCCCGCCGGCCCACCCGCGCCGAGACGCACGGCGCCGACGGAGGAGGAGCTACGCGCCCTCCTCTTGCGCCATCGCGGCAACGTCGCCGCGGTCGGTCGCGAGCTGGGCAAGGAGCGGATGCAGGTGCATCGGTGGCTCAAGAGGTACAACATCGACCTCAGCGAGTATCGCTGACGCGGCCGGACTCAGGCGCCGGACTCCCGTCTCCGGACGAGAGAAGAGGCTCCAGGCTCCAGGGCGGAGCCGTCCTGAGCTCGCGGTTCGCTCGTCGTGTCCGCGGCGAGGCCGCGAGCTCAGCCAACGCCGACGCCCCCGGCTCACGCCCGACACTGGGCGCGAAGCCAGGCGGACCGAGAACGCACGAACTGGAGACTGGAGTCTGGAGTCCAGAGACTCCCGTCACTGGAGCCTGGAGCCCGGAGCCTGGAGCCTCCCCTCACCGGTTCTCGTCCGCCTGTCCCGCGATCTTGAGCTTTCCGTCCTCGCGGCGGAGCAAGAGGACCACCACGTCGCCGAAGAGCTGATCCGATCCGATGCGCGGCGTCGTGATCGGGACGCGGACGTAGAGGTCGCCCGGGCGCATCTCCGGGGGGCGAGGCGGCGTGCCGGGACTGCCGAGCGTCTCGTAGGTGTGTCGCTCGATGTCCGAGATGCGCGCGATCTCGAGGCCGGCGAGCTGCTGGTACTCGAAGTTCTTGATCCTCGTTCGCCAGGCGTCGAGGAGCTGTTCCCGCGTGCTCCCCGGACGGCCGAGGCACACCGCGTCCTGGGTGAGGAGCTGCGAGAGCGCCTGCATGTCCTCGCGCTCGAAGGCGCGGAGGTACGCGCGTACGACGTCCTCGACGTCTCGGTCGGCCAGCGGTTCGCGGAGCGCGACGACGCCCTTCGCCTCCGCGCGATCGACGGCAGGCGGTACGGCAGGCGGCGGCTCGAGGGCGACGCCGTCGGGGCGACGCGGCTCGTTCGGCATTTCCGTGGCCGTCTCCAGCGTGCCGCGACACGCCGCCGTCGACGCTGCGGAGATCGCGATGGCGAGAACGACCGGCGCGCGAAGCCGGGCTCGTGCTCCGGAGCCCGAGCAGCAGAGGTACCGGGAGCCCGAGCGCGGGCTCTGTGCACTAGAGGGTTTCGATCTCCGGTTCCTTGCCACGCTCGACGGTGACAATCGCACGTTCCGGCACGACCTTCCAGCGCGACTGCCCGGTCGGGGTAGACGCGGCGATCGACCACTCGTCGTCGAAGTCGCTGGCGAGGAGCGTGAAGTGCATGTGCGCGAGCTCGGGGGTCTTTCGTCGCAAGCCGTGATCCTCGCCGATGAGCACGTCGGCGTCGGCCTTCCCGGAGAACACGCGGTACGCCATCTGCGATCCGCGATGCAGGGCGTAGAGGTTCTCGCCGTCCGCGACCATCACGTTGACCTGCGACGGCGGCCCTCCGACCTCCGCGGCCATGCCGTCGATCACGGCGACCGAGGAGCGCAGCGCGTCACGCACGCGCGGCGGCGGTGTGATGGCGTCGTTGAGACGCCCCGCGTCGTGGAGGAACGAGAGGAAGACGTAGAAGAGGATCTCGGCGTCCGTCTCACCCCGGATGGAGGAGCGGAGGAACTCGGGCACGCTCTTGACGAGGCGATCCCGGATGGAGTCGAACGAAGGCAGAGTGCCGGTCTGTGCGAACAGCCACTGCCGGTAGCGGAACGGGTGGGTGTTCTCGGTGCGGAGCGTCCCCACCGTGGCGTTGCGGACGTGCCCGACGAGAAGATCGGTGCGTACGTCACCGGCGATCTTCGCCACGTCGATCGAGGCGTGATCGTCGAGTGGCCGCCGCCGCATGAGCACCTCGCCGCCCTGGTAGAAGCCCATGCCCCACCCGAGCTGACCGTTACGGCGCTGGACGGAGAGCGCGTCCTTCTCGGAGGCGAGCACTCGACCCGCAAGGTCTGCGCGATTTCCGATCAAGCCGAACAGACGTGCCATGCTTCGATCTCCATAGCGTCAGCCTTCATGGGTGCGGAGAAGTTAATCGGTTGTCGCGCCTTCGTCGATGGCCGTCCGAGTGTCGTGCTCCCGGTCATCGGCCGTCGTACCGGAGCGACCCGCCGCGACGCCGGAGCCGTCGGCCGCCATGCCGAGCAGATGGCGACTGCGCATCCGTGAGCGACGCTCGAACCATGTCGCCAGCAGCTTGGCCGAAAGCGGTGCGAGCGTGGCGAGCACGAGCGCGACCGCCCAGAGAGGCAGAGACATCGCGCCGCGCGTCCAAGGCTCTCCGAATGCCGAGACGGCTCGCATGCTGACCACTCTCTAACTTGGCACATCGGGCGAGCCGATGCACGAACGCCCTCTCGTGCTCACGAGAGATCGTTCATGAGATTGATCCGTCGAGCGGCCCGGCTCGTGACGAGGAAGAAAGAGGATCACTTCGGAGACACGATGAACGGTACGACGTGCTCGCGTCCCTCGAAGCCCACCCGGTAGCTCGCGGCCGCCTGCTGGGTCGGGAACGGCCCGATTCGGACACGGTACCAAGTGCCCCGATTGGGTACGCGCGCCTCGACCACGTACGCCTTGTGACCGCGCGCGCGAAGCTGAGCCGCAAACTGCTCCGCTTCGGTCTGCGAACGGAACGAGCTCACCTGTAGCTGGTAGCCACCTTCCTTGCCAGGAGGCGCCGCAGGCTGAGCCGCAGACGAGATCTGCGCCGCTTCGTGGGCAGCGCGCGTGAGCGAATCGCGAGGTCGCGTCACGACGGGCGATGCCTCGAGCACGGTCTGCGCGGGCAGCGGGACGACGGGAAGCCGGTCTGTGGGAGGAGGTGGCGTAGGTTCGGCCGAGCTGGCCGCATGGGCGTCCGCAGCGGAGTCGGCCGGCGCAGGCGAGCTCTTCGGCCCCTTCACCGCGGCGAGCGCGGTCGTCGGAGCCCCCTCGTCGCTCAGGATGCCCGGGAACGTCACGTCCTTCGCCGAGAGCTCCGTCGCCTTGCTCTTCGCGTTCTTCCCGGCCTTCGCATGTTGCGCGACCAGCTCTCCGAGCGGATCGCTCTTCTCGGCCGCGCCTCCTCCACGTTTCCCGCCGAGCGCCAGAGCGGCGAAGACGATGCAGCCGGCACCGAGCGCGACGAGCAGGATGGTCACGAGGCGCGGAGTGCCGCTCCCGCCGTCGATCTCCTGGATCTGCTCGAGGTTCCTCACGCTGCCTTGCTCCATCATGGTCCTCACCTCGCGTGCGCGTGGTTGCTACGTGTCTTCTTCCGCGGCTTGCGGCAGCTCCATCCGCTCGGGCGCCGAGATCCCGATCGCGCCCAGTGCCGACGCGTAGACGGCGCGGATGGCGCGGATCCAGCCGAGCCGCGCGATGGTCTTCTCGTGATCCCAGGTCTTCTCCCAGTCCGGCTCCTGGCGCGTCGAGTCGCGCGGGAGCACCGGATCGGCCTTCATGCGCGTGAAGTAGCTCTGGAAGTCACGCGCGAGGTCCTGGAGGTAGAACACGATCCGGTGCGGCTCGCGCAGCGCCGCCGCCTCCGCGAGCACGTCGGGCCAACGCGACAGGGTCAGCCCGATCGCGAGCTCGTCCGGGTGATCGAGCTTCGCCCAGGCATCGATGCTCGCCGGCACCGTGTCGTATCGCCCGATCGCTTCGGCCTTGCGCAGGATCGAGCAGAGCCGCGCGTGCCCGTACTGGACGTAGAAGACGGGGTTGTCGAGCGACTTCTTCTTCGCGATCTCGAGATCGAAGTCGACGGTCGTGTTCGCGCTCCGCGAGAGGAAGAAGAATCGGAGCGCGTCGCGGCCGGCGCCCTTGCGCCCTGCCGCCTCGTCGATCTCCTCCATCACCTCGTCGGCGGTGATGACGTTGCCCGCGCGCTTGCTCGATTTCACGGCCTCGCCGTCGCGCAGGATGTTGACGAGCTGGTAGATGAGGATCTCGGATTTCTCCGCGGGCAGGCCGAGCGCCTCGAGCACGTTCTTCATCCGCGGGATGTAGCCGTGGTGGTCGGCGCCCCACACGTCGATGATGCGGTCGTACCCGCGCGAGAGCTTGTCGGCGTGGTAGGCGATGTCGCTCGCGAAGTACGTCCACGCTCCGTCGCGCTTCTTGACGACGCGGCCGTCCTCCTCGGTGCGGTACGCCTTCTGCGCCTTGTCGTCCTTCGCGGCCTTCTCCTCGCGCTCTTTCGCGGCGGACGCGCCGCCGGCGACGAAGAAGACCGCGCCCTCCTTCTCGACGAGGTAGCCGCCCGCGCGGAGCTTCTCGATCGCGACGTCGACGTTGCCCCAGCGGTGGAGCGACTCCTCGCTGAACCAGACGTCGAAGTCGATGCCGAGGTCGGAGAGCGTCTTGCGGATGCCCGGGAGCGTCTTCGATCCGGGCACGCCGTGGAGCATCGTCGTGATGCACGTGCGCGCGAGCTCGACGTCGTCGGCCGCGAAAGGATCCGGCTTGCGCGTCTCGAGGTAGCGCGCGATCTCGTCGATGTACGCGCCCTGGTAGTGGTTCTCGCCACGCGGCTTGCCCTCGTGCGCGAGCCGGACGCTCTCGGCGAAGGCCTTCACCTGGTTGCCGAAGTCGTTGATGTAGTACTCGCGCGTGACGCGATGCCCCGTGAGCTCGAGGAGCGTCGCGATGGCGTCGCCGTAGATGCCGTTGCGCGCCGCCGCGACGGTGATCGGGCCCGTGGGGTTCGCGCTCACGAACTCGACGTTCACGCGCTCGCCGGTCGCGGCCGCCTTCCGCCCGTAGAGCGGTCCGGCCGCGACGATCGCCGCGAGCTCCTCGTGGATCGCGCGCGGGCGGAGCCTGAGGTTCACGAAGCCCGGTCCCGCGATCTCGGCGCTCTGGATGACGGCGTCGTCCGCCAGCGCCCCCACGAGCTGCTCGGCGATCGCGCGCGGCGGCATCCCGACGGCCTTCGTGAGCACCATGGCCGCGTTCGTCGCGTAATGGCCGTGCTCGGGCCGCTTCGGGCGCTCGACGGTCCACCCGCGCGCCTCGGTGATCGCGCGCGGCCCTTTCTCGCCGAGCGCACCTCCGCTCGCGAGTCGCGACAGGGCGCTCTCGATGGACGTTCGGACACGATCTACGAGGCTCATCGGCTCTTCTCCCGGCTATCTCGCACGTGCGAGGGGGGCCAAGTTTACTGCGAAATCGAGGCTTCCAGCGCCGAGCCCTCGCGAGATCGACGCCCGGCGGCGCCCGGACCGTGCTAGCTGGTCCTCGATGCGTCGCGTGGGACCGTTCGAGCATCCAAAGCATCGAAGCCGAGACCGCCGCGCTCCCTCGAGCGGCCGCTCCGCCGGCCGCGCGGCGAGCTCGACGGTCGCAGCGGCCGCGCTGCTCGCGCTGTCGTGCAGCGGGCCCCCGAACGGAACGATCGCGATCGTCACGGGCGAAGAGGCGGACGTGATGTCGCGCGCGCCCGCCCCGGTGAAGCTCGTGACGGAGAAGGTCTCGCTCGACGGCACGCGCACGCCGATTTCGACGGTCGACCTCCCCGCCGACACGGTCGACCTCGGCGAGCTCCCTCGCGCCGAGATCGGCGCCCTCGCCGTCACCGGGCTCGACGCCTCGGGCGCGCCGGTCGTCCGCGGAGAGACGCTCTTCGTGCAGTGGGGCGCGCTCGAGGCGACGCCCCTCGAGATCTTCGTCCAGCGCACGGGCGAGCTCGCGCGCGTACCCCGCGGCCCGGCCGCGCTCGACGCGACGAACGCGACCATGGTGGTCGGGCGGTACGTCCTCGAGACCTCGGAGACGACCGCCGTCATCTACGACCTCCTCGGCCTGCGGACGCTCACGGGTCAGCCGCCGCTCCCGCGCAAGGCGCGCTCCGTCGTCGCCGTCGGCACCGCCGTGCTCGTCATCGACGAGGAGGGCGCGACGACGCTCGACTTGTCGACCGGGCAGACGTTCCCGCTCGACCCGCCGCAGGAGGGCACGTTCGCCGAGGTCGCCGGAGGCGCTCGCGTAGGTGCGAGCGACGGGACCCAGTACGTCGTCGGCGCGACACGCTCGAGCGGCGGCGCGACCGCGCGCGTGCTCGTCATCGATCGCGACGGCAGGGCGTCGTTCGCGAGCCTCGGCGCGCCGCGCGAAGGCGCATGCGCCACGTGGGTCGAAGGCCGGGGCCTCGTCGTCGTCGGCGGCGACGCGAACCTCCCCGGCGCCGAGGTCCTCGCGCCGGGCGCGACGGCGGGGACGCCCCTGCCCTTCCCGCCCGACGCCGTCCGCGGCTGCGCCGCCGCGGCGCTCGACCAGAGTCACGTCGCGATCGCGGGCGGAGCGACGATGGATGCCGGAGCGCCGATCCGCGTCCTCGATCTCACGTGCACGACGGATTGCACGCCGACGGCATGGCCGGATCCACTGCCGCTCGTTCGCGCGGAGGCCGTCACGCTCGCTCCGGACGCCGTCTTCGTGCTCGGCGACGACGCATCGGGCGCGACGCGCGCCTTCCGCGCCTCCCCGAACGGCGCTCGAGAGATCCCGCTCAAGAACCCGCGCCGCGGAGCTCGCCTCGTGGCGACGCCGACGGATGCCGTGGCCGTCGTCGGCGGCGGAGCGCCGGGGATCGAGCTCTACCGCGAGTGACTCACGACGCGCTCGGGACGGGCACGATTCCGTGCGGCGTGACGACGGCCCGCTCCACGCGCTCCGTCACGCGCGCGCCCGGCCACACGACGCAGTCGATCGCGTCCGCCTCGATCCGCGCCCCGGAGCCGACGATCGATCCGGTGACGTTCGCGCGCACGAGCGCGTCCGGGGCCTGCCACGACGGAAGCGCGCGCGCGAGGAGCCAGGCGCGGTTCGCGGCCACGTACGCGGCCACGCTCCCCACGTCGACGAACGAGCACGGCACCTCGTGTGCCGAGAGATGCGCTCCGCGCTCGAGGGCCGGGATGTAGACGTCGCCGACGAGACACCCGCGCTCCGGCAGCCGCTCGCGGATCGATCGACCGAGGACGTGCACGCCGATGAAGTCGCCGCTTCGGACCTCTCGCCCGAACGCCCGACGTCGGAGCCGCACGATGCGCCCGTCCTCTCCGAGGCCGACGTTGCCTTCGCCCGCGGGGCGAGGCACGACGGCGAGCGTCGCCTCGGCGCCCGCGCGCTCGTGCGCGGCGCGGAGCGCGTCCACGTCGAGCTCGCAGAGGATGTCGCCGTTCCACACGAGGACGTCCCCGTCGCCGAGGAGCGGCGCGGCTCGTCCGACGCCGCCTGCCGTCCCGAGGAGCTCCGCCTCCTCGGAGACGGCGACGCCTCGCGGCTCCGCCCACGTGCGGACGTCGCCGGCGCGGTGATGCACGTTGACGACGATCCGATCGAAGCCGGCGGCGCGGACGTGCCTCGCGACGTGCTCCACGGCGGGAGCGTCGCCGATCGGCACCATCGGCTTGGCCAGCCACTCGCTCAACGGACGGAGCCTCGTCCCGAGCCCGGCGCACAGGATCATCGCGACGCCCATGCCGCCTCCTTATCACGGCATGGGCGTCGACGGCGTGCGCGTCACGGAGGAGCCAGCCGATCGACGTGGGCGCGCACGGCAGGCTCGTCGCCGAGCGCAGCCGCGAGGGCGGCGAGGTCCGTCGACGCACGCGCCGCGTCCTCGATCGAGCGCCGGGTCCGGCGCCCGCTCGCGAGGAGCCACGCGACGGCGAGCGCGAGCTCGACGACCCGCGGCGCGGGCCGCTGCTCCTTCACGCGCACGAGGAGCGCATCGATGGCCTTCTTGATCTGAGCGCCGTGGACGGGGTGCGACGTCGACAAACCGAGCCGGAGGAGCGCGACGAGCGTCTCGGCCGTGACCTCCGCCGGATCGCGCCCCGGCTCCTCCCACAAGCCCGAGGCGGCCTGACGGGAGAGCAGGTCGCGAACCGGATCGCCCGCTTCACGGGGCGCCGCGATCGCGGCGCTTCCCTCGTCGGCATCGAGCATCTCGTAGGCCACGTCCGTCGGCGCCGCTTCCTTCCGCGCGGAGGCGAACGTGTCGCGCGCCATCGGCCGCGGGGGCGGCGGCGCTCCCGTCGGAAGCCCGCCGGGAGGTGCGCCGAAGCTGACGGGGCGCGGCGGCGGCGCGGCGGCGACCGGCGCGGGCGGAGCCCCGGGCATGGGCATCATGCGCGGAGACATCATGCGCATGCGCTGCGCGACGGCCGCGCGCTGCTGGAAGAGGCTCCATCCCGCCGGAGCGTTCACGGCGACGACGCGCGTCTCGGCCTGCTCGTGGATGCGGCGATCGCCCGTGCGCTTCTCGACGACGACGAACGACGTGTACTTCGACGAGACGCCGTGCTCCTTGGCGATCTTCACGATGCGGTCCTTCATCGCCTCGCCGCGGCGTCCGGTGACGGCGGCGCGCTCGAGCTCGCGGATGCGGGCCTGGGCCCAGAGCTTCGCGACGACGGGCCTGTCCGAGGCCTCGGCGAGATCCACGGGGACCTCGAGGTAGAACGCTTCGCCGTCGAGCTTCCCGCGGATCTCGAGCGCTCCGCGTCCGGGCTCGTCGTACGTCGCGAAGAGGCAGAACGGCTCGCCGTCGACGAGCGCGACGGGCTTCGCCGGGGCCATCTCGCCGAGCTCGATCCCGCGCGTCGTGATCTTCAGATCGGTCACGCGCGCCGCGGTCGCACGAGCGAACTGCGCCACGACCTTGTCGTCGACGCGCTCTCCCGGATGGATCATCTCGACCGCGCCTCCCGTCTCGTCGGCGAGCGCGTGCAAGAGGGCATCCGATACGTTGGTGCCGATCCCGAACGAGTGGACACGAGCGCTCCGGCGCGCGCCCATGAACGCCTTCAGGATCTCGTCCTCGTTGCCGACCTCGCCGTCGGTGAGCAGCACGATCACGCCGTCCGGGGCGAGCTTCGCGGCCTCGAGCATCGGCGAGCGCAGCTCGGTCCCGCCGCGGGCGTCGATGCCGGCGATCCACGCGTCGGCACGCTGGAGCGTCGCTTGGCCGAACGGCACGAGCTCGGACGAGAACGTCTCGATGCGATCGTCGAACGCGAGGATCGCGAAGCGGTCGCCCTCGCGGAGCTGGCGGAGGCAGAGCCGGAGCGCGGTGCGAGCCTCCGTCATCGCCGAGCCACCCATCGAGCCGGAACGATCGAGGACGAACACGACGTCCGTCCGCTTGGCCGCGCCGGACGCGCGCTGGCCGAGATCGGGGACCAGCGTGAGCGCGAAGGTGCCGGTCTTGCCCTTCTCCCGGTGCGTGACCACGCTCGCGATCGGCGCGGCCTCCGTGACCGCCGACCTCGCCCAAGCCGTGACGACGACGTCGCGATCGAGCGGGACCTCCTTCTGCGAGAAGGTCACCCGCGCCTTGGTGCCTTCGCGCGTCACGACGACGGCGTGCGACGGACACTCGACGTCGACCTCGACGCCGAGGTCGAAGGTGAGATCGAGCGAGAGCCCGTACGCGACGTCGCCGATCGGCGGCGAGATGCGGTCCGCGTCCGGCACGCGATCGGTCGGCTCCGCGGTGCCGTGCGCGGTGCGGTCGCCGCTGGCGACGCCGGGGATGTAGCGAGGCGCGACGAGCGTCGGGATCGACCATCGCACCGCGCCCTCGTCCGCGAGGATGGGCTCGACGTACTGGATCTCGACGATGGTCTCCTCGCCGGGGAGGAGGTTGCCGACGTTCGCGGTGAAGACGTTGGGGCGCTCCTGCTCGAGCAGCGCTGCGCCGTGCCCCGCGGTGATCGCGTCGTCGTAGCGGAGGAACGCCTCCTCGCGCTCGTGCACCTCTCCTTCGATCCGGCGCCCGTCCACGGTCATCGAGAAGCCGGTGAGCACCGCCTTCGTCGGGAGCGGGAACGTGTAGACCGCCTCGATCGGCTTTTTGTCGTCGTTGCGATACCGCTGGCGAACCACCGCGCTGGCGTGCCCCGCCACCACCTCCGCGCGCACGTCCACGCCCAACAGCGGGACCGCACCTCCCCCACTCACGAACAGGCCTGATCGAACGTTCATCGTGCTTTCCTCTCTCCCTCGTCCTTCCGTCCTCGTCACCCGATCTCCGAGTCTCGCAGGATCCTCTCCACCAAGCGCCGCGACTCGATCGGCGCGTCCTCGGCGACGCTGAGCTCGACCCCCGGAGCGAGCTCGATGCGCCGGAAGAGCCGCTCGGACCGGACCGACGGCAAGGGCCCGTTCGTCGGACGCTGCGGCGCCGACGGCGACGCGCTCGGCGCCCGAGCCTCGAGCGGCGACGGGATCTCGGCGCCGCTCGCGATGCGTTCGAGCTCGTCGAGGGACCGACGGGACAGCTCGACGGCGATCGCGTCCAGCGGGAAGAACGCCTGCTGGAGCCGCCGGATCGCGCGAAGCCGCACGAGGTGCTCGTGGCCGTACGTGGTGTCCTTGCCCCGAAACGCCGGAGCGGGAAGCAGCCCTCGCTGGACGTAGTAGCGAACGGTCCGCGGCGAGGTCCCCGCCTCGCGCGCGAGCTCGTCGAGCTTGTAGGTGGGGTGGGTCACGGTTGGCACTGTGATTCTAGACAGCGCAGCTGTCAAGTAGACACCCACCACTTTCCTGCGGCCTCAGGCTCCAGGCTCCAGGCTCCAGGCTCCAGGGGTCGAAGCCTCCCGACGCAGCGCGAGCTCGAGGTGACGCGAACAAGCCCGTGACTTCTCGACGCAATTGGGCGTTTCGCGCGGCACCGGAGTGCGCCCTCTCGCGCCGGCCAGCGGCTGGTGACCGCGGTCTGAGCCCCTGGAGCCTGGAGCCCGGAGCCTGGAGCCTCCCCTTTCTTGTCCCCTACGCCACCGGAGTAGTAGATGGCGGGAGATGCGCCGCGCCCTCGGCGATCGCCGGTTCACTTCGACGTTCGGCCTCGCGCTCGGTGGCGTGCTGATCTCGCTCGTCGTCGCGGGCTCGTTCGCGTGCGGGACCGAGCCCGTCGGCGTCGAGGCGTGCCGCAAGATCGAGAAGGTTCGCTGCGAGAGCGCGCAGGCGTGCGGGATCGATCTGACGAGGCCCGTGCACGAGGGCGACACCCCCGTGCGCAACGTCGCGGCGTGCATCCGCTACTACGACGACCAGTGCCTTCACGGCCTGGTCACGCCGAGGGAGCCAGCCCCGGAAGCCGTCGACGCCTGCGTGAACGCCATCATCACGGGCGACTGCGAGGTCGTGAAGGCACCGGAGACGCACCCCGACTGCGCCTTCCTCGTCCCTCCCCCGCCGCCCGCCCCTCCGACCACGCCGGACGCCGAAGCGAGCGACGCCAGCGACGACGGGGGCGTGGAGAACGGGGGAGGCTGAGAAGAAGGCTCCAGGGACATCAGGCTCCAGGGACATCAGGCTCCAGGGACATCAGGCTCCAGGGACATCAGGCTCCAGGCTCCGGGCTCCAGGGAGGCGAGTCCTCAGTCCTCAGCGCAGATCAGTCCCGTCCTCAGTCTGAGTCTTCGGGATGAAAGAAACGTCGATGTCATGGGCACTCGGCCATCCTCGGCGTCACCAGCGTGCGCCGTACCGCGCCGAGCATCCCCCTGGAGCCTGGAGCCTGGAGCCTGGAGCCTGAAGTCGAAGAACCCAGGGCTGAGGACTGAGGTCTGAAGGGAGACCTGCCGCCTCACTCCACTTCGCTCGCCAGATCGATCGCCCCCTCCACGAGCGACTCGATCGGCGCCTCCGACGGATCCTCGTCCTGCTCCATTCCTTCGACGGGGACGCGCACGCGCGTCGCGTGCATTCGGTCGCCGAGCTCGACGCGCCAGAACGACGGATCGTCGCCGCTGCGGCAGCCGAGCGTCAGGGACGGCGACGCGAGGATCGTGAAGTTGCTGCCGGCGGGCTGGCGTTGCTCGCTCACGTGGCGGTGCCCGTGCATGACCGCGGTGATGCCGACCTCGTCGAAGACCTCCGCGGCAGAGCGCGCGTCGTCGAGGCGCATGCCGATCTCGCTCGGGGCGCGCTTGCCGACGCCGTGAGGGAGCGGGACGACGTGATGGTGCAAGAGCACGATGCGGTGGCGCGCAGCCTTGAACTCGGGCGCCTTGCCGATCTCGCGGAGGTACTCGAGCTGCGCCTTTCCGACGCTGCCGTTGTGACGGAAGAAGCGGCGCTGCGGCCGCGCGCACGAGTCGAGGCCGATGATCACGGTGTCGGCCTGGGGGATGACCTTCCACCACGCCCCCGTCTCGTGGAGCTCTTGCCCGAGCCGCTCCGCGAACGACTTCCACGTCGCGCGCTTGCTCGCATGCGTCGGCCTCGGCCGGCCGCTCCCGCGCATCGGGAACAGGTAGAGGTCGTGGTTGCCGGGAACGGCGAGCAGCATCCCCTTGTCTTTCCAGCGCGCGAACGCCGCCTCGACGAGCTCGAAGCCCACGCCGTCGTCCGTGAGATCGCCGGTGACGACCACCGCGTCGGCCCCCGCCTCCTCGATGGCCGCGACGGCACGGAGCAGGCGCACGTTCGAGTTGCGCGGCGTCGCGTCGAAGAGGTGCTTCAGCGCGGCGGGGCTCGGGACGTGCCGGGCGAGGACGGACGCACGCCTGGCCTCGAGCCGGCACGCCTTCGCGGCCGCACGCTCGACCGGATCGAGGATCCCGCCCGACTCCTTCACGCTCGGGATCGGGTGGAGGTAGCCCTGCGGATCGACGAGCCCGATCTTGCCGCGGCGCTTGCCGCGCTCGTGGATGACCCGCCAGGAGGCCTCCTCCCAGACGACTTCGAACTTCGAGGCGTCGATGGCGGCGACGTTCGCGCTTCGCTTCACGACGCGGAGGCGGTCGTGGAACGTGTCTCCGAACTCCGAGACGTGGAGGTCCGAGACGTGCGCTACGACGAAGCCCATCGACTCAGCATCCCACGCTCGAAGCCCCACCCTCCGCGCATCGCCGAGCGCGGGAGCTCACATGCCGGCCAGGATCTTGTAGCTGTCGCCGTCGGGGACGAGCTCGAGCCGGTTGTCCGCGACCGTACGCTTCCACTCCTCGCCCTTGAGGCCGGGGATGCGGTAGCTCGCCGAGTACGTGTACTCGACGTACACGCGCTTGTTCTCCTCGTTCACGCTGACTCTCCGGTACCGGATCTCGTAGCGGATCGTCTGCGTCTTCACGAACGTCGACGTGAGGTAGTCCTTGAGCCCCTCGTAGTCGATGTCGTCCTCGGGGTTCGTGTTGCCCCCGTCCTCGTAATAGCGAGGGCTCGCCATCTCGAGGAGCTTCCCGACGTCCTTGTCCTCGACCGCGTGGCGATACTCCTCGCAGAACGCGATGATCTTGCGGTTCTCGCTCGTGTCCTCGACGTCCGTGTTCGGGATGTACGTTTTCGAGCACGCTGCGATGCTCGGGACACATAGAGCCACGAATGCCCAGGCGAGCTTGTTCATCGGGGAACTCATCTCACGATAACACCGCGGCCGGAACTTCATTCCACGAGCGCCGGGCATGCCCGACACGACCCGCGGCCCCAGGCGTCGGGCCCGGCCCATCGGCCTGGGAAGCAAGCGAGATACCCCCGAATTAGAGCCAATGGAAGCGCGCCTTGGCAATTCCTCCCCAGGGGATCTCCACGGTCACCTCGGCCGGCGGCGGATCGGCCGCGAGCGGCAGGAGCGCACGATGCGCATGCATCGGCGGGAGCATCGTCGGGCTCACCGCCGCAGCCTCGAACCGGACCGTACAGCTCTCGAGGCGCCCCGCGCGTCCTCCACCGGACGGCGGAGCCGCGGCGACGAGCAGCGCGACCGCGCCGCTCTCCGTACCGGGAGCCATCCTCTGGCTCGCCTCGCCGGCCTCGTCGACGGCCACCACGACGACACGATCGACGACCCGCGAGCGCACGAGATCGGCCGCGACGCCGAGCGCCTCGATCCCGCCGTGCGGACCACCGCCGACGGCGAAGGCCGGCCCGGTGAGCCCGAACGCCACCGCGCACTCGCCGGCCGGGGCGTTGGGCGTCGTGTACGGGAACCGGCGCGGCTCCGCACGCGCCGCGCCCGCCGCCGTGATGCGCGAGAGGAATCGGGCGTTCGTCTCGATCGTCGCGAGACCGTGACCCACGACGATCCCTGCGCCGCGCATCGATCCACGACCGCCGCTCGCTTCCTCGAGCGCCGTCACCGCGGCGACGGCGAGGCGCACGAGATCGTCCGCACGCGCGAGGCGATCGACCGCGTAGCCCGACCTCGTCGCGAGGTCGTTCGGCTCCGCGTCGGCGAGCGTCACGGCGACGGCGCGCGAGATCCAGACCGCGTCGAGCGGACGTCTCTCCTCCACGGCGGCGTCACGACCCAGCACGAGGGCCGCGTTCGCGCCGCCGAACGCCGAGGACAGCTTCAGCACCGCGCGCGCTTCGTGGTGCCGGCTTCGATCGAGCACGACGAGCCCGCCTTCGGCAGGGCCCTCGCCCGCCGACGCGGGCGCCACGGCCGCCGCCATCGCGTCCGTCGCGGCGAGCGTCTCGAGCGCGCCTGCGGCGCCGAGCGTGTGTCCGATCGTGCCCTTGAACGAGAAGACGGGCACCGACTCGAGCCGCGCGCCGAGCACGGCACCGAGCGACGCGGCCTCGGCCGCGTCGTTCTGCGGCGTCGCCGTGCCGTGCGCGCTCACGAGCTCGATCTCCGGAGCGCCGGCGTCTTCGATCGCGGCGCGCGCCGCGCGCGCGAGGCCCTCCCCTCGCGGCGAGGGAGCGGTGAGGTGCGCGGCGTCGCACGTCGCCCCGAAGCCGTTCACCCAACCTCGGAGCGTCGCGCACGAGCGCGGGAGATCCCGCGCTCGGACGAGCGCGAGGACGGCCGCGCCCTCGCCGAGCGCGAGCCCCTCGCGATCCGCGCGGAACGGACGCGGGCCCGCCTCGCCGCACGTGGCCCGGAGGCACTCGAAGCCCGCAGCGACGAAGACGCTCACGGCATCGAAACCTCCGCAGAGGACGACGTCGCACCGGTCCTCGAGCAGCCACGCGCGACCGAGCCCGATCGCGAGCGTGCTCGACGCGCACGCGCCGAGGACCAGCGACACCGGCTCGAAGGCGCACGGTCGCTTCGCCTGCGCGAGCGGCCCGACGTACGTCGCGGAGAGCGGCTCCGCGCGCTTGCCGCGCATCGCGCCGAAGAGCTCCTCGAACGAGCGCATCCCGCCGCTCGACGTACCGATCGCGGCCCCCACCCGACGCGTTCGCCAGTCGGGGAGCACCTCGTCGAGCTCGCGCGCGCACTCGCCCAACGCATGCTCGAGGAGCGCCGTCGCGCGATCGACGGAGGCCGGCGCGTCGAGACGTGCGCGCGCCGCCCAGGGGCGAGCCAGGCCGGCCGCGACGAGCTCCTCGTCACGCGCGACACGGCGCTCGGCTCGTTCACCGGCGCGCCCCGCGCGCACGGCCTCCGCGCCGACGCCGAGCGGCGAGCACGCCCCCGCCGCCACGACGGCGACGCCGCTCGCCTCCAGCACCTCCTCGCGCGCCGTCACGTCCGCCCGCTCCTCAAAGGGTCGTAGCCTCCTCGTCCGGGTCGAGGAAGGCCGCCGGGTCCGGCTCTTCTTCCAAGACCTCCTCGATCAGGATGTGCACGTGCAGCCCGTGCTCGCCGTCGATGTACTGCCCGCGCGCGCCCGCACGCGGAGCGAGCCCACGCCCCGACCACTCGAGCCCCTCCAGGCGTCCACCCTCGCGACGGATCGCGACGAAGCGCTCGCCGTTCGTCCGCATCGTGATGGTCGCCGGTCCGTCGCGAAGGAGGAAGGCCGCCTCCGACTCGCTCGACCGCGCGAGCACGAGATCGCCGCCGAGCGGCGCGAGGAACCACCAGCGGAGGAGCCCCACGGGCAGCCCGCGCGCATTGGAGAGATCCGTTCCACCACGTTGCTCGAGGTGCAGCGCCGGGATGACGAAGCGGTAGCGGTCGCGCGTGACCCAAACGTCCATCGCCGTCGTCCCTCCCGGGCCGACGAGGACGAGACGCGCGGCCTTCTCCGGATCGATCGCGACGGCCCCGCGCGCCTGGTACAGCTTGCCCGTGCGGGGATCGACGATGCCGAGCCGCACGCGCTCCACGTACGGTCGCCGCGGCAGCTCGCTGCGCATCCGCGCGAGCCGCTCGCGCGAGAGCGTCCATTCGGCCTGCCCGACGTCGGGCACCTTCACGTCCCGACGAGGATCGCCGCCGATGATCGTGTACGGCCCGCGCGACGGCATCACCATCGGCCCGCACCCCGCCGCCGCCATCGCGACGACGATCGCGACGAGTCGTTGCACGAGACCCGCTCTGGCGATGGGAGCTCGGCCCGGCGACGTCACGAGGAGCCCCCTCCCGCTGGCGTTGGAGGCCATACCGTCCCAGCGTAAGCCCACCCGCGCGCGCTGCCCACGAAGAGTGCAGCCGGCGCGTCGCCCCGGGCCACCCTCGCGACGGCGACGGCGACGGCGACGCCTCCGGCGGCCTCGTTCGCACCGCACGCCGGCGCGCAGACGACGCGCGGACGATCGCGCCAAGTCGTCGCTTCGACGAGCTCTTCCGCCCGCGCGCTCACGCCTCCGAGCACGACGATCGCGCCCTCCGGCGGAGACGGTAGTCGCGGCGCCGACGCGCGCGCCTTCTCCGCCACGTTCTCCGCTCCGTCGTCGACGTCCCTCCACACGTGGAGGTCGCCGATGCGCGCCAGCGCGGGCAGGCCCGCGTCCGCATGCGCGAGCGCGAGGACGGCGCCGCACTCGCCGCGCGCGATGCTCGGCCCGCGCGAAGCCTCGCCGCCGAACGTCACGGCGAGCACGGCCTCGACGATCGCGCTCCGCTCCTCGACACCGCCCGCGCAGACACGGTCGAGCTCGCCCGCAGCGACGAGCTCGCACGCCTGCGCGAGCGCGCACTCACCGGAGGCGGCGAGATCGGCGACGACGAGCGCCGGACCACCGAGGCCGAGATAGATTGAGACGTGCCCTGCGGGCGAGCTCGGGACCAGGCTCGGGAACTCGGCTGGCCGCACCATCCGCGCGCCCTTGTCGCGCAGACGCCGCATGAACTCCGCCGTCCCGTCCACGGCGCCGAACGCGATGCCGAGCACGATCCCGGCCTCGCGAGCGTCCTCTCCCGCGCGCGCGCCGTCGGACGCGCCGAGCGCGCGGCCGCACGCGACGGCGGCGATCCTCGAGACGCGATCGAGGCGACGCGCACGCTCCTCGTCGAGCGCTCCCGGCGGCAGGGCGACCGAGCCGTCGCTCGATGCGACGCGCGCCGGAAGATCCGCGACCTCGTCGCCGGCGAAGACGCCCGCAGGGGTGACCGCCGCGATACCGGTGACGACGACCGAGCGCGGGGCGGGTCGCGGAGGCGCGACGCGATCGGCGGCACCGAGGACGAGCGCGGTGTCCATGCCGCCGAAGCCGAACGAGCTCGAGATGGCCGCGCGGATCGGACGGCGCTCGGCGCGCATCACGTGGCGGAGAGCGCACGCGGGATCGGGCTCCTCGAGCCCGCCCGTCGGCGGGACCACGCCCGCCTCGATCGCGAGCGCGGTGATGACGGCTTCGATCGCGCCGGCGGCTCCGAGCGTGTGGCCGATCATCCCCTTCTGGCTCGAGACCGGGACGCGCATCACGTCGTCACCGAAGAGACGTGCGAGCGCGCGCGTCTCCATCGAGTCGTTGAGGGGCGTGCCCGTCCCGTGCGCGTTCACGTAGTCGACGTCGGACGGACGGAGCCCGGCGCGCGCGAGCGCGGCGGACATCGCTCTCAGCGGCGCTTCCCCCGACGCCTCGGGGTTCGTGATGTGGTGCGCCTCGGAGCGCGACGCCCACCCGAGGAGCGTGCAGACCGGGCTCTTGCCGCGCGCGCGCGCGTCCTCGGCCCGCTCGAGCACCACGAGCGCCGCGCCTTCGCCGAGCGTGAGCCCGCGACGGCGAACGTCGAACGGCCGCGCTCCGCTCGGATCGAGCGCCGCGAGCGCGTTGAACCCGGTCAGGGTGACGCGACAGAGCGAATCGGCTCCACCGCAGACGACGGCGTCCACGAGGCCGAGCTCGAGCCACGTCGCGCCCACCGCGAGCGCGTTGGCGCCGCTCGAGCACGCGCTCGAGAGCGAGCGCGCGCGCGTGAACGGGCCGAGCTCGAGCACGAGCCGATCCGTGGGCGCGCTCAGTGGATGGCTCAGCATGCGCGAGAGCGCCGCCTCGCGTTCGGGGTTGGGCGCCTCCCCTCGCGCGGTCGCCTCCGCCGTGTGGAGCGTGGCGAGCACCGACTCCGTCTCGAGCATGCCCGCGGTGGTCCCGCCCAGAACGAGCCCGACGCGCCTGCTGCGCACGTCGAGGCCGGCGTCGGCGATCGCGGCGCGGGCCGCGATGAGCGCCAGCTCGCTCGTCCGCGAGACGAGCGGATCCGGCGGGTACTCGAGACCGGACACCTCCGCGACCAGGCGCGTCCTCACCTCGCCCGGATCGAAGAGCGTGAGCTCGCGGAGCCCGCGCTCGCCCTCGACCAGCCGCGCGAAGGTCTCACGGGCGGTCTTGCCGAGGGCCGTGACGGCTCCGAGGCCGGTAACGACGATGGTCACGGGTTCTTCGATGGGCTTCTGGACACCGCCATTGGAACGCGGCCCAAGACGGCTTCGAGTACCACGACAGGGCGCTTTTTCCAACTCGCGCCGCTTTCGCACCTGGTATCAAGACGGGCCGAAGGCCCCGGGCACGGGTTCGTGTCGGGCCTCAGCGAAGGACAGCGAGGGACATCATGGGCGCGCTCGTCAACTATCAAACCGAGAAGGGTGTGGCGGTCCTCACGCTCAACGATCCGCCGGTGAACGCGTACAGCTACGAGATGCTGAAGGAGCTCGACGCAGGCATCCTCGAGGCGCGCTTCGACAACGACGTCCACGTCATCGTCGTCACCGGCCACGGTGAGAAGTTCTTCAGCGCCGGCGCGAACATCAACATGCTTCGCGAGGCGGACACGACGTTCAAATACTACTTCTGCCTCCACGCGAACGAGACGATCGCCCGCCTCGAGCACACGCCGAAGCTCGTCATCGCGGCGATCAACGGCCACTGCGTCGGGGGCGGCCTCGAGATCGCGCTCGCGTGCGACCTGCGCATCGCCCGCGGCGGCGGCGACTTCCAGTTCGGTCTGCCCGAAGTCGCCCTCGGCGTCCTCCCCGGCACCGGCGGGACCCAGCGCCTCGCACGCCTCGTCGGCAAGGCGCGCGCGATCGAGCTCATGGTCGAGGGCGCGAAGATGAACGCCCAGCGAGCCCTCGAGCTCGGCGTCGTGAACAAGATCTTCCCCGCCGAGTCGAACGACGAGTTCATGCGGAAGGTCATGGACTACGCGCGCTCGTTCTGTCCGCCGAACGGCGCCGCAATGGCCGTCGGCCGGATCAAGCGCGCCGTCCAGAGCGGCCTCGAGATGGGGCTCGAGCAGGGCCTCGCCTTCGAGCGCGAGCTCCAGGCCGAGCTCTTCGCGTCGAACGACGCGAAGGAAGGCCTCACGGCGTACGGCGAGAAGCGCAAGCCGCACTTCCGGGGGCGATGAGCGCTGCCCGCCGTGCGCGCAGCGCGTCCTCAGTGCTCACTCCTCAGCGGGACGTACTTCGGGGCTCGGACCTTCGCCGGTCGGCCGCTGACCTCGGCGCGGGTCATCGAGGCGTGCGACACACCGCTCGCCTCGAGCGGTTCAGGGCGCGGGCGGATCAGCGCACGAGGCGGTACAGCTGGCCGCCCACGCACGTGACCCAGTAGACGGAGTCTGCGGTCACCGCGATGCCACATGGCTCGCCGCCCGCGTTCGCGATACGGACGGACGTGCCGCCCGTGATCGGCATGCGCCGAACGGTGTCGTCGCCCTGCCGGACGAAGAAGACGTCCGGGCCCCAGACGGCCATCGCCACGGGAGCGTTGCCGCTCGTGAGCACGCGCTTGCTGCCGAAGCCTCCGTCCGCGAAAACGGCGAGCTCGTCCTCGCCGTCGCCGCCCACGAAGAGCTCGCCGTCGGCGAAGTCGATGTCCTCCGGCCTGTCGTACGAGGCGAAGACCGTCTCGCGCGAGCCTCCGTCCAAGAGCGCTCGCTCCACCCTTCCATCGGGTGCGTAACGCGTGAAGTAGACGTGATCGGGGCCGAGCGCGATCCCCATCGACCCCGGAGCCTGCGAGACGACCGTCTCGATGGGTCCTCCGCCGAGCGGCCAGCGCACGATCGAGCTCCCAGTGGCCCACCAGAGGTGCGTGCTCGACGCGGTCATGTAGTTCACGTCCGTAGGTCCCGTGACGTATTCGGAACTGCCGTCGTGAATCGAGACGCGCAGGATCCCGTCGTGCGCGCCGACGTACACGTGATCACCGGCCACCGCGACACCGAGGGGCGAGCCGAGGCCGCTCTTCATGACGACGGGAGCACACTCGCCGCCGAGGCATTGGCCACCCGCGCAGTCACGCCCGCAACGCCCACAATGCCGCGGGTCCGTCGTGAGGTCGGCCGTCGCGCACCCGTCGGCATCGGGGTTCGCCGCGTCGTAGGACGCGCCGGCGTCGAAGTCCACGGGGCCCGTGGGATCGTCGGGCGGCGATGAAGACGGCGACGTCGCCGGTGGCGGCGGCGCCTCACCCCGTATGAACTCCGACGTGTCGAGCGCCAGCGAGCATGCGCCCCCAGGAACGGCGATGACGAGCGCGAGCACCGTGCGCGACCACCGGCGTCCTTGCATCGATCCTTCTTATAGCGCGCACCGGCGCATCACGGAAAAGCCCGCGACGTGACGCGGGCGACGACTATCTCGATCGGACGGTCTGAGCTCGATCAGGTCGAGCCTTTCTCGTCCTCGCCGAAGATCTCCGCTGTCTTCGTCGCGGTCGCGGCGCGCACGATCCACGCGTCCAGCGTGGCGAGATCGGCCTTCGCGATCTTCTCCTGCGCCGGCGGCGGCAGCGAGATGTTCCGCGCGCGGATGATGGCGCTGAGCGCCGCACGCTTCGCTTCGAGGGCGGAAGCGTCGGCCTTCGCCTCGGTCTTGGGCGGCCCTGCAGGCTCGACGAGGACGCCCGCGACGTACAAGAACTCGATGAGCTCCGGCGCGAGCTCGATGCCCTCCGCCGCGAGCCGCGCGAGATTCTCCTGGAGCGTCTCGGACGCACGGAACATCCCGACGACCTCGTAGAGGTCCTTGTCGAGCGCGAAGGAGTCGAAGCGGTGGTACGTGGTGACGACGACCTTGTCGCCGGCGTGCTGCTCGGTCATCCGTGCGTTGCGCACGAGCCTGCTCGGCAAGACCCGGTTCTGGAGCTGCTCGTATTTCGCCACGAGGTCCGACAGACATGCCCTGCCAGTCTCGATCTCGTCGACGTTCGCCACGAACTGTTCCCGAGTGACCTTCTTCACCCACTCGTAGCAGCGGACGTAGAACTCCTCTTCGCGACCGACCCAAGACTTCCACCACGCGGCGTAGTCCGAGTCCTTGGGCGGGAGGTCCTCGAGGTCCTCGAGCGTGAGCGCGTTCCTCCGGAAGGCGGGCTCGACCACCGACGGATCGACCGCGTCGGCCGCGGCCTTCACGAGCCTTCGCTGGACGTGCCAAAGGTAGTTCTTGAACGAGCTCCAGAAGTCGAAGCCGCGTTTGCCGCCCGAGTACTTGCAGTAGTACGTGAGGCAGACCGCCTCGCGATGCCGCCAGATCGTGCAGCTCGCGGCGGGGTTCGCCTCGTCGAAGTAGGGGCACTGCAGGCTCTTGGCGCGCCCGAATCCCTCGGCGTACCCGAGCATGATGAGCGTCAGCTTTCGCGGGCGATTGAGCCAGTGCGGCGTCGTGCCGAAACGCCGCTTGATCTGCTCGCGAACACGCCGCTTCCCTTCTTCCATCTCCGGCGACGGGTCCGCGAGGATTGCCCCCACGAGGTAGTTCGGGAGCTGCGGGAAGTACGTGCAGCACTTCGTGTCCGGCCGGAAGTAGTCCATCGCCACGGGCGACGGCTGCCCGTGGTCGCACATCGCGCACTTGTCACAGGTCGCACGCGTCTCGACGACCTTCGGGCGGTCGAAGAACGAGCCGAACAGCGGCCGATAGACCGGCGGGAGGACCCCGCGAAGCGAGTCGGTCATGGGTGGAAAGGTGTAGCAGATCAGGCTCCGGGCTCCAGGCTCCAGGAAGGAGCCGCCGTGCCTCACCGCCGCGTCGCGCGACGAAGCGCGACCTCTCCGAAGTCACGAGGCTCCGAGTCCCTGGAGCCTGGAGCCTCCTCTTCCTCAACCAGCCCGAGCAAAGAGCTTCGCGTAGTAGTCGCTGATCGCGTCGCCCCCGAGGCGCGTGAAGAACGTCGAGTACGCCATCCAGATCGCGAGACCGTTGAGGTCGCGGAACATCGGCGGGAGATAGCGCGGAGGCTTCACGACGCCGTCGTTGACGCGCCGGGCGAGGACGGGGACGTCCTCGTGCGCGACCTTGCCGACGAAGAGGAAAGGCAAGAGGTCGACGCGGTTGTGCTGGATGGCGCTCCGGATGAACGCGTAGTTGAGGACGACGCCCTTGCAGTAGCAGGCGTCCTTCGTGAACGGCGCGCCGCCCTCGAGGACACCGCCGCGGAAGATGCGGCGCGTGTTGTGGAAGCACTCGTCCTCGTCGTAGCCCTCGGTGCGGAACCACTCGAAGACCTCGAGGAAGTTGGCGCCGTCCTCGGCTTTGTCGACGGCGAGCACGCGGTCGTTCAAGCGCCGCGCCCGCCGCGGGTACGTGCGGAAGGTGAAGATCTCGCACAGCGCGGCGAGGCCCTCCTGCACGGTCGTCGTGCGCGGCGGGCCCTTCGCGAGCCAGCGCGCGACCGTCTGCGCCTGTCCGTTGAGGGACGTGGCCACGTGCACCCAGCCTTCGTGCACCTCGAGGATGTCGATGTCGCGCTGGGAGAACATCGCGCCGGACCGGACCTTCACGTAGTCGCTGCCCGCGGCGGCGTCGCTCAGGATCGTGTCGTCGATCTCGACGCGGACCGTGGCGTCGCCGAAGTAGCTCGTGAACCGCTGGTTCAGCTCCGCCGCCGCCTCCGCCGCCGGGATGTTGCGCTCGTACTGCCTCCCGAGGAGCGACTCGTCGATGTTCGTCAGGATCTCGTAGAGCAGGTGCCCGAGATCGCGGAGGGTCGCGATGCCGTCCGGGAACTTGTCCTTCGGCGAGCCGTACAGCTTGCGTGAGTACGCATAGAAGAGCGGCGTCCCTCGGGCCGCGAGCATCCTCGCGACGTCGCGATACTCGAGCGCGGTCCGTCCCAGGATGGCGCCGATGGCGTCGCTCTCGCCGAGCTCGCGATCGACGTCGCGCGCGATCGCCTCGAACTCGGCCACCTTCACCGCGGGATCGAAGCCGAGCGGTTGGCGCTCGTAATACGACGCGTCGACCTTCGGCATCTCGCGGTAGCGCGACTTTCGGAACTGCTCCTCGACGTCGTTGTCCCAGCGGATGGCCTGGAGGACCCTGAGCTCCTTCTGCGCATCGACGATGCGCTGCGCGAGCCCGGCGACGATCTCCTTGTAGCTGCGCCAGGGACCGGCCGCCGGAAGCGGCGGGATCGACGGATGTGGATCGTCCTCCAGCTTGCTCGACGAGGTCGGTGCCGGCGGAGGCGCGGGGCGCGAAGGCCGCGGCGGCGGAATGCTCGCGTCGCGCGCCCTCCGCTTCGCCGGCTCCGACTCCGGTGCGGGAGGAGGCAGGTTGCCGCTCGGGCGATCCCGGCCGACACCGTTGCCGGCGCCGTTCTTCTCCTTGGCCTCTGCCTTGGGCTTCGGGGAATCCTCCTCGTCTCTGCCCTTGCGGCGTTCGCTCTCCCCCGAGGACGCGCGATCGGCCATCGTCCACGGTATTTTGGCACTGCGATGGCTGCAATTTCCAGCAAAGAGCGCAGCGGTCGCAGCAAAAAGTCGGTCTCGTGACCGCATCCGGCCGAGCAGACCGCACCGAGCGCGACCGGCGCGTCGACGATCGCATCGCCCCGAGCGCACCGCGGTCACCACGTCGAGAGCCACTCGAGCTCGTCGACGGTGGATGCCCGGCGACGCGATGGCGCGCCTTCGCGCGTCGCCCCCGAGCACGCCCGAGCGTGCTGGTCCGGCACGGGCGTGCATGCTAGTCCGCGGCCGATGCGCGTCGCTTCGCTGCACGTCTATCCCGTCAAGGGCGCGCGGGGCATCGCGCTCGAGCGCGCGGAGGTCCTCGCGTCCGGCATCCGTCACGACCGCCGCTTCATGGTCCTCGACGCCGACGGCACGTTCGTCACGCAGCGCGAGCACCCGCGGATGGCGCTCGTCGACGTCGCCCTCGCAGACGGAGAGCTGACGCTCTCGGCTCCGGCCCCTGCCGGGGGCTCCGCGCTGCGGGCCACGGTGCCGCTCGAGCCGGACGGCCCCATGCGCCGTGTCCGTGTCTGGAACGACGAGGTCGACGCCGTCGACGTCGGCGGCGAAGCGGCCGCGTTCTTCTCCGAGTACCTCGCCCGACGTTGTTCGGTCGTCTTCATGCCGTACGACGTCCTCCGTCCCGTCGAGGAGCCGTACGGCAGACCGGGGGATCGCGTCGGGTTCGCGGACGCCTACCCGCTCCTCGTGGCCTCCCTCGCCTCGCTCGCCGACCTCAACGCCCGCCTCGAAGCGAAGGGCGAGCCGCCGGTGCCGATGGACCGCTTCCGCCCGAGCGTCGTCGTCGAAGGCGGCGAGCCCTGGGCGGAGGACCGCGCGACCCGGATGCGCATCGGCTCGCTCGTCGTGCGCACCCCGAAGCGCTGCGCGCGGTGCCAGGTGACCACGGTGAACCAGGCCACCGCCGAGAGGGGAAAGGAGCCGCTCAAGACGCTCGCGAGCTATCGCGCCGAGGCCAACGAGGTCTACTTCGCGGTGAACGCGATCCCCGAGCTCGACCCCACGACCTCCGTGACCATCAGGGTCGGCGACGAAGTCACGTACGAGTGAGCCCCTCCCGCTCGTGCTCGTGCTCGTACTCGCTCGATCACCGAGCGTGGCCCGCGGGCCACACGCAAGCGGCCTCGCTCAGCCCACCGCCTCGATGACCTTCCGGAGCACGTCGGTGTCGCGGACGCCTTCCGCCTCGGCGCGGTAGCTCATCACGAGCCGGTGACGAAGCACCGGAATGACGAGCGCCTGGACGTCCTCCACGTCGGCGGCGGCCTGTCCTCGGAGGGCGGCGCGCGCCTTCGCGGCGAGGACCAGCGCCTGCGATCCGCGCGGGCCCGCGCCGAAGCGCACGTACTCGATCACCTCGCGCGGCGCCGTCGCGGACGGAACGCCGCGCAGGTCCTTCGGCCGGGTGGCGCGGCCGAGCGCGACGGCGAGCTCGACCGCGGCGTCGGTGACGGGGATGCGCGGGACGAGCGCCTGGAGCGCGCGCACGTCGTTCGCCGAGAGCACCTTCGGGACGGTGCCGACGTCCGCGCTCGTCGTGCGGCGTGCGATCTCGCGCTCCTCGACCTCGGACGGGTAGTCGACGTGGATCTCGAGGAGGAAGCGATCGAGCTGCGCCTCGGGCAGCGGATAGGTGCCTTCCTGCTCGATCGGGTTGCGCGTCGCGAAGACCTGGAACGGATCGGGCAGCACGTGCGTGCGCGTGCCCACGGTGACCTGCCGCTCCTGCATCGCCTGGAGCAACGCGGCCTGGGTCTTCGGGGGCGTGCGGTTGATCTCGTCCGCGAGGATCAGGTTGTGGAAGATCGGACCGGGGAGGAAGCGGACGCGGCGATGGACCACGCCCTGGTCGTCCTCGTCCTCCTGGAGGACGTCCGTCCCGGTGATGTCGGCCGGGAGGAGGTCCGGCGTGAACTGCACGCGGCCGAAGGACAGGTCGAGCGCTTCGGCGAGGGATGCGACGAGGAGCGTCTTCGCGAGCCCGGGCACGCCGACGAGGAGCGCGTGACCGCGCGCGAGCAGCGCGATCAGCATCAGATCGACGACTTCGCTCTGACCGACGACCCGCCGGCCGATGGCTTCGTGGAGCGACTTGCTCGCCGCGGCCGCTCGGGCGAGCAGGTCCACGTCGCTCGGCGCGCCGGGCTTCCGCTCCGAATCGCTCGTGTTTGCCTGGGGAGGCACGCTGTCCACGACCAAGCTGTTCGCACGACGGCGGCCGGGCTGTCAAAGGCAGTGTCGCCGGCCCGGAGGGCTCGCCCCCGGCGAGCGGCCGGGAGCCGGGGAGTTGCGACCTCGAGCGCGCACGTGTAGACGGCGGGGCGGACCGAGGGCCCACCCATGCAAGAGAGCCCCTCTGCTTCGACCGCCTCGACGGGCAGCTCGAGCGCGAGCCCGGAGGCGACCGCGCCCCCGGCGGCGACCGAGATCGTCACGCGACCGGAGCCGGGGCTCGCGCGCGGCAAGTGGGAGGCTCCCGAGTGGTTCTTCTGGGTCGTCCTCGCCGCGACCGTCCTCGGCTCCTTGGCCTACCTGCTTCGCCGGCTCGGCATCCTCCGGCTCGGATCGGCGAAAGGAGAGCAGGATCCCCTTCCCCCTTCCTCGAGAGCACGCCGCCCGTGAAGACGAACCTCCGCCGCATCCTCATCGCCATGCTCCTCGGCGTGTGCGTCTATGGCGCCTTCGTCGTCTACACGGGCCTCGACGTGATGGGCTCCTCGCTCGCGCACTTCCAGACGAGCGCCTTCGTCATCGCGTGCGCGCTCGCGTTCGGGAACTACGTCCTCCGCTACTTCAAGTGGGAGTTCTACCTGGCGCGGCTCGACATCCGCGGCGTGAAGAAGTGGGACAGCTTCCTCACGTTCCTCTCGGGCTTCGTCCTCACCGTGACGCCCGGCAAGGTGGGAGAGGTCTTCAAGTCGCTCATCTTGTTCGAGACGTACGGCGTGCCGATGACGAAGACGGCGCCCATCGTCGTCGCCGAGCGCGCGACCGACGTCGTGGGCATCGTGGTGCTGATCATCTTCGGAGCGTCCGTCGGCTTCACCGGCGGTCTCTTGTGGGCCGGCATCGGCACGGCGCTCGTCCTCCTCCTTCTCGTCGTCGTCGCCAACCGACGGCTCTCGCTCGGCATGATCGGGCTCGTCGCACGTCTGCCGGGCCGTCTCGGCGCGCTCGCGCCGAAGCTCGAGGCCGCCTACGAGAGCCTCGCGACGATGCTGAAGCCGCAGAACCTGTTCCTCCCGAGCGTGCTCAGCGCCGCAGCGTGGATGCTCGAGTGCCTCTCGCTCTGGGTCATCCTCGGCGGCTTCGGAGAGACGACGAGCATCGCGCTCTCGACCTTCTTCTACGCGACGAGCACGCTTGCGGGCGCGATCGTCCCGGTCCCCGGCGGGCTCGGCGTGACCGAGAGCGCGCTCATGGGGCAGATGACGGCGATGGGCAACGTCGAGAGCAGCACCGCCGCCGCCGCGATGATCCTCGTCCGGTTCGCGACGCTCTGGTTCGCGGTCGTCGTCGGCTTCGTCGCGCTCTCCCTGCTCAAGCGGCGCCACCCGGGCCTTCTCGCGACGACCCCCAAGGACGAGAAATCCGGAGAGGCCGTGAAGGAAGCGGCCGAGTGACTCACGGGATCGCGCGCAGCATCGTCAGCGCGAGCTGGAAGTCGGCCGGCGGCTCGATCTCGAAGCGCACGGGCTCTCCCGTCATCGGATGCACGAAGCCGAGGACGCGCGCGTGCAGCGCCGGGCGGCCGAGCGCGGCGGCGGCCTCGCGCAACACCGGGTGCTTCGGCGTCTTGCCGTAGAGGGCGTCGCCGAGGATCGGCGTCCGATTGTCGGAGAGGTGCACGCGGATCTGGTGCGTGCGTCCGGTCTCGAGGCGGCAGCTCACGAGCGTCGCGTGGGAGCCGAAGCGCTCGAGCGGCCGCACGTGGGTGACCGCGCGCTTGCCCGTCTTCACTTTCGACGAGAAGCGGATGCGGTCGGTAGGGTGCCGGCCGTGGAGCGTGTCGAACGTCGTCTCCCCGATCTCGCCGACGCAGATCGCGACGTACTCGCGCTCGATCGTGTGCGCCGCGAACTGGTTCTTCAGGTGCTCGCGCGCGCGAGGGTGGCGGGCCACGACCATGAGCCCGCTCGTGCCTTTGTCGAGGCGGTGCACGATCCCGGGCCGGCTCCGATCGAGGTCCGCCGATCCGCTCGACGGCGCTCCGTTCTTCGCCGCCGCTCCGCGCTTGCCGGCCGGCGCCGCTGCGGGGACGGACACGCTCGGCCTGTCGTCGAGCTCGTCCTCGCCGTCGGGCGGGTCGAAGACGCCGCGCGCGAGCAGCCCGTTCACGAGCGTGCCCGTGGGATGGCCCTTCGCGGGGTGCACGACGAGCCCCGCGGGCTTGTTCAGGACGATGACCGCATCGTCCATGTAGACGACGTCGAACTCGACGCCGGCGTCCGCGAGCGCCTCCGTTCGAGGCGGTGGCTCGGGCTCCACCGCGATGCGCGCGCCCTCGCGGAGCTTCTCCGAGGCCTTCTTGACGATGCCGTCGACCTTGACGCCTCCGTGCTCGATCCAACGCTGGAGCTCGGAGCGCGACGGCCCCCCCTCCATCGCCGAGAGCGCGGACGCGAGGAAACGATCGAGGCGGCTCCCCTCAGCTTCTCGAGGAACGACGAGGAGGATGGGCCGCATGCCTCTCGCTTAGCGCTCCCGCACCGACGAGGCAGGTGAGCGCTACCAGATCTTCGATTTGATGTGGCCCTTGGCCTTGATGAGGATGTCGACGAGCGCGCGGTCGTAGAAGTTCTTCGGATAGAGCTCCGGCGCGACGCGACGCTTGTAGAGAGCGCGACCCTCCTCGATCTCTTCCGCCAGCGTCTCGAACAGGTTGTCGTTCGTGATGCCGTTGACGATCTTCTCCTCGTTGTAGAGCGAAAGATCGCTCGCGATGGCCCGCGCGAGGCGGCGGGCGGCTTCCTCGGTCTCGATCAGCGGCATGGCGAGCCTCCCACGACCCGGTTCGGAGAACCGAAACCAGTCCCAGTCAGTATCGCGAAGCCGCCACCCCGCTGTCAAAGGGGCCTCGTCCCTCGCGTGAGCCTCGTCCTCGTGAGCTTCGCTGGGAGGGAGGTCTCTCTCGCACATTCGGCGAACGCGGACGCCGACACACGAGCTCGCAACATCACTCACCGCATGACCATGTGATTGTCGCTGTCCCGGGCGCTCGCGTACGGTCGACTCTCCCCCTTTGCGATCCCCTTCCGACGAGCGGGAAAGGACGAGCGGATGGCCGTGCGTAACCTTCTTGTGACCGTAGCGACGACGACGGGACTCTTCGTGGCCTCCGCTTGCGGCGGCGGCCCGGTGCCGAGGGCACCCGATCCGCCGGACTTCGATCCGAAGGTCGTCTTCCGCGACCTGGCGAAGGGCTCGTCACGTCCGATGGTCGTCGACTGGTCGCCGGACGAGCGCGCCTCGCTCGAGAGCCGCGCGGCGCGCGGAGCCATCCTCGTGCGGATCACGGAGAACGGGATCGAGCCGCTCTGGGACTGCACGCTCGCGAACGGCAGCCGCTACGAGTTCACCGGCGTCAGCCCGAAGCGCGACCACGTCGATGCGCGATCCGACGCCGAGCTCGCCGCGAACTTCCCGATGGGCTTCGCCAAGCTCCGCTCGTACTTGAAGGCCGGGCAGGCGATCAGCGCCGACATCCGCATGATCGGCGTCGCCGAGCTCAACCGGATCAGCGTGCGCCGGAGCGACCTGCCCCCGCACTGCGCGACCGCGACTCACTTCGTGAAGGAGCTCACGATCGGCGGCTTCCAGTTCGGATCGGCGGCCATGCAGGCCGCGGGCGCAGGCGCCGGCTTCGGGAACGCGGGCGCCGACGGCGGTTACGCGGGCATCGCGCATCGGCTCACGGAGGAAGGCGACTTCCGCGTCTGCGAGTCGGCGGATCCCGAGTCGCGCGCGGCGCCGGCGCGCTGCAAGGGCATCCTCCGCATCCGGCTCGTCCCGATCGATCAAGACGCGACGCAGGTGCAGGAGACGACGTGCGGCGCGGGAATGCGCTGGGACGGCCGCAAGTGCGTCCAAGTCGACACGATGGTCGTGTCGAACATGCCCGGACCGAACACCGCGGCGGCGCCGGTCGCGCGCCCGGCGTTCGAGTGTCGCAAGGACGATGTGCGGGAGTGCGTCGAGCAATGCAAGCGTGGCAACGCGGCCTCGTGCACGTGGGCCGGCAACGCGCTCGTGGCGGCGAAGCAGGCGTCGATCGACGACCTCAAGACGCTCTACGGCGTCGCCTGCAAGGGCCAGCACTGGGAGGGGTGCTCGAACTACGCGAACATCCTCCAGTACGAGCAGAAGGACACGGAGGCGACGACGCTGTTCGGCGCCGCTTGCCTCGGCGGCTTCTCCGGCGCGTGCACGAACTACGGCGTCGCGGTGTACTTCGGCCGTGGCGGAACGCGGCAGGATCGCGCGCTCGCGTTCAAGCTCTGGGAGCGAGCGTGCCGGCTCGGCGACTTCACGGCATGCTCGAACGCGGGAGTCGTCATCAACAAGGGCGAGGGCGGGCTCCGACGCGACACCGTCGGCGCTCGACGGCTCTTCGAGGTCGCCTGCGTCAACGGCGACCCCGGCGGCTGCGCGAACCTCGGGCAGATGTTCGAGATGGGCGAGGGCGCCCCGAGGGACCTGAACGAGGCGTTCAAGCTGTACGTCTCCGCATGTGAGAAGAACAACGCGTCGGCGTGCGTCGGCGCGGGCCTGTTGCTCGAGGAGAACTTCCCGAAGGATCGGCAGCGCCGCGCGCAGGCGCTCGCCCTCTACGAGAAGGCGTGCAACATGGAGACCGTGGGCGACGGCTGCGCGTCCAGCGCCGAGACCCGCAGGCTCTGGGGCCACGTCTACAACGAGGATCAGATCCAGCGCCGCTCGTGCGACGGCAGCACCCAGTCCGAGCTCGGATGCTTCAACGCAGCGGTGGTCTACGCGGACCCGAGCTCCGGATTCCAGAACAGGGCGAAGATGCTGGAGTTCGCGAGCAGGGCCTGCAAGAGCGCCGGCGCGCAGAAGGAGATCTGCAGAAACTTCCGCTGACGCGAGCGAGGTGAGACGACCTTCCTTCCTTTCTGGTAGAAAGGCCGTCGATGTCCACACGTCCCCCGACGCTCGCAGCAGCGATCGAGGAAGCTGCAAAGGCAGATCCGACCATCGGTTTTCGCTTTGTCTCCGACGACGGCGTCCCCGGCTTCGGAGGGCCCGCGTCGAGCGAGGCTTCCTTCTCCTATACGGCGCTAGAGCGCGCGTCGGCGCGGTACGGCGGTGCGCTCCAAGCGCTGGGGCTGCGCAAGGGCGACCGCGTCGCGCTGATCTGCCCGACCAACGAAGACTTCGTCCTCTGCTTCTTCGGGGCGATCCGCGCCGGGATCATCCCCGTCCCCATCTACCCGCCTCTCGGGATCGGCCAGCTCCAGGGCTACCTCGACAACACACGTCACATCGTCGCCAAGTGCGGTGCGCGCGCGCTCGTCACGACGGCGCAGATCAAGCGGCTGCTCGGCACGGTCCAGGCCGCGTCTCCGTCGCTCGAGCAGGTCGTCGCCGTGGAGGCGATCCGCGAGTCGCTCGAGACGCTGCGGCCCGAGAAGATCGAGCCCGACGACGTCGCCTTCCTCCAGTTCACGAGCGGGTCCACTTCGCGGCCGAAGGGCGTGACGCTCACGCATCGCAACCTGATGGCGAACGTGAAGTGCATCATGGAGGACGGCCTCAAGGTCACGCCGGAGGACCGAGGCATCTCCTGGCTGCCGCTCTATCACGACATGGGCCTCATCGGCTTCGTGATCGCCCCCGTCGTGCATCGCGTGCCGGTCGTCTTCTTGCCTCCCCTGCTCTTCCTCAAGCGCCCGGTCGCCTGGTTCCAGGCGTTCACGCGGCACAAGGGGACGATCGCCTACGCGCCGAACTTCGCGTTCGCGCTCTGCGTGAAGCGCATCCGCGATCGCGAGCTCGAGAACATCGACCTGTCGTCCTGGCGTGTCGCCGGCTGCGGCGCCGAGCCGATTCGGCCCGAGACGCTCGAGACCTTCGCCGAGAAATTCGCGCGTGTCGGTTTCGATGCGAAGGCGCTCCTTCCGTCGTACGGGATGGCCGAGTCGTCGCTCGCGATCTCGTTCTCCGAGCTCGGCGAAGGGATGAAGACCATCTCCGTCGACGGCGACGCGCTCTGGGGCGAGGACACCGCCAAGATCGTTCCCGAAGACGATCCGCGCGCCGTCCGCCTCGTGTCCTGCGGGGCGAAGTTCCCCGAGCACGACATCGCCGTGTTCTCGCCGGACGACACGACCGGCGAGTCGCCGCTGCCCGAAGGCCGCGTGGGCGAGATCCGGATCAAGGGGCCGAGCGTCATGCGGGGCTACTGGGAGGACTCCCTGCGGACGCAGGAGTCCTTCGCCGGCGGCTGGCTCAAGACCGGCGACCTCGGCTTCCTCCACGACGGTCGCGTCTACATCTGCGGCCGCTCGAAGGAGGTCATCATCGTCAACGGGCGCAACTACTACCCGCAAGACATCGAGTGGGAGGCGAGCCGCGCCGAGGGCGTCCGCAAGGGGAACGTCATCGCCTTCGGGGCGCGCGACAACGTCGAGCGCGACCGCGAGCGGGTGGTCCTCGCCTTCGAATGCCAGGACGTCCCGAAGAACGCCGACGCGCGCGACCTCGCGCGCGAGAAGCAGCACATCGTCCAGGCCATCCGAAAGCTCGTGCAGGACGGCATGGGCCTCACGCTCGACGACGTCGTTCCGCTCGCGCCCGGCGTTCTGCCGAAGACGTCGAGCGGCAAGCTCCAGCGCGCGAAGACGCGCGAGCTCTACGAGTCGGGAGAGCTGTGGCAGCGCAAGCCGCTCCGCAGCGAGGACAAGCTCGGCCTTCTCAAAGAGGCCGCAAAGAGCCAGCTTTCGTACTTCAAGCTGGCCGTCCTCGGCGGCCGCAAGAAAGGCTGAGCTCCGCGGCCGCGTCCCTCGGGCCGTCGGGGCTTGCAGTTTAGAATCATTCTCATTACCGTCCCGCCCCGGTATGAGCGCCGGGGAGTCGATCGAAGCGCGGACGCAGACGGTGCTCGCCGAGCTGAAGCGCGCAGGGCTGAAGCTCACGCCCCAGCGGATCGCCATCGTGCGCGAGCTCGCGTGCGACCGCTCGCACCCGACGGCCCAGGAGCTGTTCGAGCGCCTCAGGCCCGGACATCCGACGATGAGCTTCGCCACCGTCTACAACACCCTCGACGCGCTCGTGCGGCTCGAGCTGGTCTCGGCGCTGCGCCTCAACGGAGACCAGACGGCGATGCGCTTCGATCCGAACACGACGGCGCACCACCACGCCGTCTGCGACGCGTGCGGTGCGGTCATCGACATCCCCGCCCTGCCTCCGTCCGCGCCTCTCAAGAAGGAGGTCGAGGAGATCGCGGGGTTCACGGTTCGCGCCGAAGAGCGGATCTATCGCGGCCTCTGCGGCCGCTGCAACGACAGTCGCAAACAAGGAGCCCAATCATGTCCAAGTCGCTGAACGGGACGAAGACGCATCAGAACCTCAAGGACGCCTTCGCGGGCGAGTCGCAGGCCAACCGCCGCTACCTGTACTTCGCGCAGATCGCGGACATCGAGGGCCTCCCCGAGATCGCCGGCAACTTCAAGGAGACCGCGGACGGCGAGACCGGCCACGCGCACGGCCACCTCAAGTACCTCGCGCAGGTCGGCGACCCGGCGACGGGCCTTCCGATCGGCGACACCGAGAAGAACCTGAAGGCCGCCATCGCGGGCGAGACGCACGAGTACGAGACGATGTACCCGAGCATGGCCAAGACGGCCCGCGAGGAGGGCTTCGACGACATCGCCGAGTGGTTCGAGACGCTCGCGAAGGCCGAGAAGAGCCACGCAGGTCGCTTCCAGAAGATGCTCGAGTCGCTCAAGTGAAGTGACGCGAGCTTCGCTCGCGCCCCTTCACAGGCTCCAGGCTCCAGGCTCCAGGCTCCAGGAGCGAGAAGCAGAAACGCCTCGCTCGATGGAGGGCTGGGGTCTGGAGGCTGGAGTCCGATCCTGATGTCGATGATTGGAGTCTCCAGACTCCAGTTTCCAGCATCGGAAGACTGAAGACTGGAGTCTGGAGTCTGGTGTCTGCTCCTCTCACCGGAGCTCGAGCTCCGGCTTCCAGCATCGCAAGCCTGGAGCCTGGAGCCTGGAGCCTGGAGCCTGGAGACGGATGTCGAAGATCAACCCGAAGCCCGAACGCACGCCGACGTTCGATCCCAACGATCCCAGGTACTGGGACGAGCGTGACCTCGAAGCCGAGCTCCGCCGCGTCTTCGAGATTTGTCACACCTGCCGGATGTGCGTGAACTTCTGCGGGGCCTTCCCCGACCTGTTCGCGCGCGTCGATCGCGACATCGAGAAGAAGGGCGCCGAAGGCGCCGAGATGCTCGACGCGACGGACTTCGCGTCCGTCGTCGATCTCTGCTGGCAGTGCAAGCTCTGTTACATCGAGTGCCCGTACACGCCCGACCAGGGACACGCGTGGCACGTGGACTTCCCGCGGCTCATGACGCGCGAGAAGGCCCAGCGCGCACGACGCCGCGGCGTCACGCTCCAAGACAAGGCGCTCGGCGAGCCCGGCCGCCTCGGCGGGCTGATGGCGGGCATGTTCGCGCCCATCTCGAACCTCGTGAACGAGCAGCGGCTGCTCCGGAAGGTGAACGAGAAGGTCCTCGGCATCTCGAGCGAGTTCCCGCTCCCCAGCTTCGCGCCGACGACGTTCGAGCGCTGGATGGCGAAGCACCGCCCTGCCGCCGGCGCGGGCGAGGCCGGCACGGTCGCGATCTTCGCGACCTGCACCGGTGACTACAACTTCCCGCGGGTCGCCGAGGCGACGGTCCGCGTGCTCGAGAAGAACGGCTACGCCGTCGAGCGCCCGCCGCAGGTGTGCTGCGGGATGCCGAACCTCGACGGCGGCGACATCGACGCCGCTCGCGAGAAGGCTCGCTACAACGTCGCGCAGCTCTTCCCGCTCGTCGAAGAGGGCAAGCTCGTCGTCGTTCCGAGCCCGACGTGCTCGTACACGATCAAGAAGGAGTGGCCGGAGCTCCTCGGCACGCCCGAGGCGAAGAAGGTCGCCCAAGCCACCTTCGACGTCATGGAGCTGCTCGAGAAGCGCCGCCGCGACAAGACGCTCGTGCGCGACTTCTCCGAGCCGCTCGGAAAAGTCGCCTATCACGCGGCCTGCCATCTCCGCGCGCAGAAGATCGGCACGCCCGGAGCCCGCATCCTCGGCCTCGTCCCCGACACCGAGGTCCAGATCGTCGAGAAGTGCTCCGCGGTCGACGGCACCTGGGGGATGAAGGCCCAGTACTACGAGATGGGGAAGAAGTACGCGCAGAAGCTCGCCCGCGGGATCGAGGCCGCGGAGCCCGCGCTCGTCGTCACCGACTGTCCCCTCTCGGCGCTGCGCATCCAGCAGGAGAACGAACGCGAAGCCATCCACCCCGTCGAGGCGCTCGCGCGCGCCTACGGGCTTCGCCTGGACCTTTCGCCCGGCCGCGGCGTCGCGCCCGCATGACCACGAAGAGCGAGTGAACCGATGAAGCCCATCGAACGCGGCGAGGTCCTTGGCCTCGCGGAGTACGAGACGATCCGGGATCGCTTCCGCGCCCGCGTGATCGAGGAGAAGAAGTCCCGGCGCGTGATGCTCGGCGACCACGCGTCGTGCGTCTTCGAGAACCGCGACACGGTCCTCCTCCAGATCCAGGAGATGCTGCGGACGGAGCGCATCACGAAGGAGGCGTCGGTCCTCCACGAGATCGAGACCTACAACGAGCTCATCCCGGGCCCCCACGAGCTCTCGGCGACGATCATGATCGAGATCGAGGACAAGGCGGCGCGCGAGCGCTTCCTCGTCGAGGCGCGCGGGCTCGAGCGCGAGTTCGCCCTCGTCGTCGCCGGCCATCGCTGCCCCGGGAAGATCGACCCGTCGCGCGAGCACCCCGAGCGGACCACGGCGGTGCACTACGTGAAGTTCCAGCTCTCGGAGGCCGCCGAGCGCGCGCTCCGCGACGTCCTCGAAGGAAAGACGAAGCCCGACGCCGTCGAGGTCGATCTCGTCTGCACGCACCCTCGCTACACGGCTTCGACGCGCCTGCCGCCGCAGGTCGTCAAGAGCGTGGCCGAGGACCTCGCCTGAGATGGCCGTCGTCTACGAGCGCGCCGTCCGCTTCGAGGAGGTCGACGCCGCCGGCATCGTCTTCTTCGCGCGCTACTTCAACTGGTGCCACGAGGCCATGGAGCACTTCTTCGGCGGAGTCCCGGGCGGCTACGTCGGCCTCATCACGAAGCGCCGCATCGGCTTCCCCGCCGTCCACCTCGAGGCCGACTGGCGCGCGCCCCTCCGCTACGGAGACGTCGCACGCATCGAGACGTCGGTCACGAAGATCGGCACGACGTCGGCCGCCTTCCGCTACGTCGTGACACGCGCCGCCGACGGCGTCCACGCCGCCACGGTCGATCACGTCGTCGTGTCGGCGAACCTCGACACGATGACGAAGATCCCCCTCCCCCCCGATTGCCGCGCGCTCCTCGAGCAGCACGCAACGCCGCCTGCGCGGGGGTGATGCCCTCGCCTCCTCGCAGCGCGCGCAGGTCGCGCATGCGCGAGGTGTCGTGCGAGCACGAGCACGAGCACGAGTTGCACGACGCGTAGCCGGTCGCCAGCGAGACTCCCCTTCCGCAGGAAATGCGGAGCACTTCCTGCGGGCTCCCTGTCACCCTGTCTCCCTGGTCAACCCTGTCTCCCCCTCGTCTCCCTGTCGCTACTTGCAGACCCCGATGTGATTCGCGACCACGCGCTCGCGGCCGTCGGAGGGCTTGTTCACGATACCCTTGCCCTTCAGGTACATCGCCGTCGAGCCGCCGCCATCCAGGTTGAGCGCGTTCCAGGCGCCGAGCGACTTCATGATCTTGCCGACCTCGAACGTCGTCGCGCCCTTCGACGTGGAGGTCCGGCCGTCGACGGCGAGGAGGATGAGCGTCTCGTTGTCGCGCGAGAGACCGACCGCCGAGCGAGGATGGCGCTGGCAGAAGTGAGGGGCGCAGTCGGAAGGGCGGACGGCCTCGCCGTTCTCGACGACCATGGGTCGGCCTCCGACGGCCTCCTTGATCCACTCCGGGACCGGATTCGCGACCACGCCCGGCGGAGAGATCTCCGCGCGGTCGGGGCCGAAGGCGGCGAAGCCCCAGGACGCGGTGTCGGAGGTCGAAGGCCACTTCTCGCCTCCGCCCATCGCGAGGCCGATGGTGTTGTAGTCCGCGTAGTTGAAGAAGTCGCCGTTGAGGGCGACCTTGCAGTCGTACTTCTGCGCGAACTTCGTCACCGTCGTCTTCTTGTCCGCGGCGCGCGTGGCCCTGACCTTGTTCGCCGCGACGCGAAGGTCGATCTTCGCAGCGAAGTACTTGGCCGGCGTGCTCGTCGTCCCGGTGATGAACTGGATCCCGGGAAACGGCGTGGTCGTGAGCGCGTCTTCGGCGACCGCGACCTCGGTCTCGTCGTCGGCGTCCCAATCGTCGTCGCCGAGAGCGTCGATGGGCGAAGCGCAGCCGGCGACGAAGAGCGAACCGAGCAGAGCGGAACCAATCACGGCGAAGGAGAGCTTCATCGGAGACCTCCGAGGACCGCCAAAGCAGGTCCGGAAAGAGTGCTCCCACATCCGCCGCGGATGTCGGTCTTGGGTATGAACCGGCACGGGCAGATGTCAAAAGCCTCACGACTCCGCGCTCGAGAGGCACCTGCCTCCCTCCGCGAAATCACACGTCTTCCGGCCGCGTCTCCGATGCGTCGCGCGTCAGCACGCCGAGGATGCCGTTGCCTTCACTCGCTCGCTGACGAGGGCGAGCAGGCTGTTTCGATCGATCGGCTTCTCGAGCGTGGCGTTCTTCGTCTGCGCGATGAACTCACGGGCGGCCTGCGTGAAGGCGCCTCCGGTCAAGAAGACGACGCGAGACGCGTGATCCGGGAACTCGGCCGCGATGCGCTCGTAGAGCTCCATCCCCGTCACCTGGGGCATCATCAGGTCCGAGAAGATCACGTCGAAGGTCCCGCCCGCACGGAGCCGCTCGAGCGCCTCTTCGGCGCGCGTCGTCGTGACCACGTCGTGCTGACTCGCGAGCACCCGACGGATCGCCGCGGCGAGCATCGGCTCC
>Ga0207864_1000205_pt1 | contig 94082 bp, 79 predicted proteins | sample HigsolmetaAR202D_FD_184834 | JGI IMG/M metagenome (GOLD analysis project Ga0207864, IMG submission 184834) | Ionic liquid and high solid enriched microbial communities from the Joint BioEnergy Institute, USA - AR20-2-D (SPAdes) (version 2) ...
CCGCGAGGCCGAGCCCGAAGTCGACGTATCCGCCCAAGAAGATCCACTTGTTCACCTTCCCGCCGATGTCGGCCGCGAGCGCGAGCTGCGGGCCGACGAGATCGCTCATCGACGTCCGCCCGCCGACGATGCCGACGTCGTCGTTGTCCTTCGCCGATCCGAACGGCAGCGCGACGCCGCTCCGGATGGCCGCCTGGAAACCACGCCGCCCGAGCGGCGGCGGCTTCGGGAGCGGCTCGTACGCGTAGGCCGGCGGCGCCTCGCGCGGATCGCCCGCGTACGGAGGCGGCGCGGAACGCGGAGACGACGGCTCGCCGTCCGCACGAGCCACGCCGGAGACGAGCGCCATCGAGAACGCGACCAACGGCACGAGAGCGGATCGGGTCACGCCTTTCAGTCTCGACCGATGTCGAGGATCACGCAACTCGAGCCAGCGTGAACGAGAAACACGCACCCTTGCCCGGCTCGCTCTCGGCCCAGACGCGGCCGCCGTGCAGCTCGATCACGCGCTTGACGATCGCGAGGCCGACGCCCGTGCCCTCGAGCTCGTCGGAGGCATCGAGGCGCTCGAACGCGCGAAACAACCGCTCCGCATGCGCAGGATCGAAGCCGACGCCGTTGTCGGCGACGAAGTAGACGATCTCGCGCCCTCGTGTCCGGCGTCCGATCTCGATCCTCGCGTCGGTCCTCTCGTTCGTGAACCGCCATGCGTTCCGCAGCAGGTGCTCGAGGGCGAGCCCCAGCAAGTGAGCATCGCCGTCGGCCCTCAGGTCCTCGGCGATGACGACCTCGACGGAGCGATTCGGATCGCTGCGCCGCAGCTCGGCGACGATGGGCCGCGCGATCTCGGCGATGTCCAGCGGGCGGATCGCCGGGCGAGAGCGCCCGATCCGCGAGAGCCGCAAGAGGTCGTCGATGATCCGTTCCATGCGAGCAGCCGCGGACGAGATGCGTTGGAGGAGACGGCATCCTTCTTCGCCGAGCCTGTCCGCTTGCTCCTCGAGGAGGATCCTGCTGAAGCCCTGGAGCGGCCGGAGCGGCGCGCGCAGGTCGTGCGAGACCGAGTAGTTGAACGCCTCGAGATCGGCGAGCGATCTCTTGTGCGCCTCGATCTCGTTCGCGAGCCGACGGCGGCTCCGATGGAGCTCAAGGTAGACGGAGACCTTGCTCAGCAGGATGTGCGCGTCGACCGGCTTGAACAGGACGTCGACCGCGCCGCTGTCGTAACCCCGGAAGACGCTCTCCTCCGTCTCGAGCGTCCCGGTGACGAAGAGGATCGGCAGGCTCTGCGTCCGCGGCTCCTGCCGCGCGCGCCGCGCGACCTCGAAGCCATCCATCTCGGGCATCTCGACGTCGAGCAGCATCACGGCGAACTCGCGCTCCGACAGGCGCGCGAGCGCGTCCGGCCCCGACGTCGCCTTCACGACCTCGCAATCGAGCTCGCGGAGAAGCCCCGCCATCGCCGCGAGGTTCGCCTCGACGTCGTCGACGACGAGGACCGCTGGCTTCGGTTCATTCATGCCCGCCCACGTCCCAGCTTATCGCCGGCGGGCCGCTCGCCATAGCCGTCCGTCACACGGGGATGACGCCGCGCTTCTTCGCGGGTCGCTCGACCTTCTTGTGCCGTGCGAGCTCGAGGCCCCACGCGATGACCTTCCGCGTGTCGCGCGGGTCGATGACGTCGTCGACGAGGCCCCAGCCCGCGACCTTGTAGATGTCGATGTTCTTCTGGATCTGCTCGACGATCGCCTTCTTCGCCTCGGGCGGAGGCTCGGCGTCGCCGAAGAGCTTGCGCGCGGCGATGCCGACCATGCCCTCGGCGCCCATCACGGAGATCTCGCCGGTGGGCCACGACACGATGAGGTCCGGCTCGTAGGCACGCCCGCACATCACGTAGTAGCCGGCCCCGTACGCCTTGCGGACGACCACGGTGATCTTCGGCACCGTCGCGGCGCTCATCACGTGGAGCATCTTCGCTCCGTGGCGAATGATGCCGGCGTGCTCGACCTTCGAGCCGACCATGAACCCGGGCACGTCTTGCAAGAAGACGAGCGGGATGTTGAACGCGTCGCAGATCTGGATGAAGCGCGCCGCCTTGTCCGCCGAGTCGTTCTCGAGGATGCCGCCCAGCCAGTTCGGCTGGTTCGCGACGATGCCGACGCTCTTGCCGCCGATGCGCGCGAGGCAGGTGATGATGCTCCGGCCGAAGCGCGGCTTGATGTCGAGGATCTCGCCGTGATCGACGATTGCGCGGATGAGCTTGTACATGTCGTACGGCTTCCGCGGCGAGTCGGGCAGGAGATCGAGCAGCGACTCCTCGCGGCGATCGACGGGATCGGTGACCGGCAAGTCGGGAGGCAGCTCGTCGCACGACGACGGAAAATACGAGAGGTACTTCTTCGTCGCCTCGATCGCGGCCGCGTCGCTCTCGTACTCGCCGTCGCCGACGCCGCTCACTTCCGAGTGCACCTTCGATCCGCCGAGCTCCTGCTCGGTGATGTCCTGCCCCGTGACCGCCTTCACGAGCGGCGGCCCGCCGAGCGCCAGCGAGCCGATGTTCTTCACCATCGGCACGAAGTCGGCGAGCCCGGGGATGTACGCGGTGCCGGCGGCGCCGGGACCGACCATCGCCGCGACCTGCGGGACGACGCCGCTCATGATCACCTGCTCGCGGAACAGGTGCCCCGATCCGGCGAACAGCGAGATCATGTCCGGATGCGTCGAACCGGGATCGATGCGCGCGCCGGCGGAGTCGATGAGCCACACCATCGGCCAGCGCCCGCGCAGGCTCATCTGACGGAGGCGCGTGACCTTCTCCTCGCCCGTGTAGCCGATGCTGCCGCCCTTCACCGTGAAGTCGTAAGCGGCGCAGCAGACCATGCGGCCGTCGACCTTGCCGAACGCGGTCACGACGCCGTCCGCGGGCGGCTTGTCCTTCCCGTCCGGACCGGCGGCGAGGCCCATCTGCGTGCCGTGGGCGCCGATCTCGAAGTAGACGCCGTCGTCGAAGAGAAGCGCGAGCCGCTCGCGGGCCGTCAGCTTCCCGCGATCGTGCTGCTTCTTGATCTTCTCGGGTCCGCCCATCTCGCGGACCTTCGCGCGACGGGCCTCGAGGTCGGCGACGAGCTCTCGCATGTTCGGCATGGCGGCGAGATATTTCGCACGCGAAACATTTCCTGGCAAGCGGCTCTCCTCGGCCGCCCGCCTCCGCGGGGCGCGAGCGCAGCCTTGCGACGGGATTCGGGCTCTGCGAAGGTCCGCCCCGATGACGGACCTGTACTTGATGTCACCGCCGGGCAAGGACTGGCAGCTCCGTGGGCGCGCCAATTTCCGGAGCCGCGAGGCCGAGCCCGTCGACGCGATGAAGGCTCGGAAGGAATGGCTCGGGCTCGCGGAGGCGATCGAAAAGACCGGCGCCGTCGTGGTCGTCGCGCCGCCGGTCCCGGGCCTCACCGGGATGCCGTACGCGGCGGAGTGCGGGCAGGTCGTGCGCGACGGCGACAAGACGCAGTTCCTCCTCCCGCGCATGTTCGCCGAGCATCGCAAGGGCGAGGCCGAGCACTGGGCGCCGCTCGCGCGCCGGCTCGGCTGGGAGGTCGTCGACCTCGGCGGAGGGACGTGGGAGGCGCAGGGCGACGTCGCCTTCTTCGATGGCACGACGCTCCTCTTCTTCGGCGGACGCACCGATCGCGAAGGCTACGAGCGCGCTCGCGCCTACTTCCGAGGAGAGGTGATCCCCGTCGAGGTGCGGGAGCCGGCCTTCCACGGCAACATGGCGCTGCTCCCCCTCCCCGCGGTCAACCGAATCCTCGTCTGCCCCGACGTGCTCGTCGGCGACTCGCTCGCGCGGCTCGAGGCGCGCTTCGGCCGCGAGCGGCTCCTCCACGTCACCGAGGCCGAGATCCGGAGCTACGCGACGAACGGCTTGCCGATCGGTCGCACGCTCCTCGCGCCGAGCCTCGTGCCCGAGCGCGTGCGCGATCTCGTGAGCGGCCTCGGGATGACCGTGAAGCTGCTCACGATGGACGAGGTCTGCGGCAAGGCGGGCGGCGCCTCGCGTTGTCTCGTGTGCCACGTGCCCGACATGCCGGACGCGTTCGTCGCGACGATCCCGGAGGAGAACCGGCTGGCGCGCTTCGCCGCCGAGATCCGCGCGGAGGGTTGATGAGCGACGACGCCACGCGTGAGCGGAAGGACGCGGAGCGCGAGCCGTCCCTCGAAGACCTCGCCGCCGACTTCTTCGCGCGACACCCCGAGCTGCGGCTCGCCGCGCTCGGCGCGGCCGACAACGCGTCCTCACTCGATCTCCGTCCGTTCGGCATCCAGGCCGAGTTCCGCCCCGCGGAGCGCCATCCCGATCTCGTCGAGCGCTACCGCGCCGCGAACGCCCTCGCCTTCCCCGGTGAGCTCACGCTCCCCGGTTGGGTGCTCAGCGATCTCTATCTGCTGCCCGGCGCGATCGGCTTGCTCCTCTGCCGCGCGTCGTTCCTGGACGTCCCGACGCGCAAGCGGCTCGGGCTGTCCCCCGACGACGAGGCGATCGCCGCCGCCTACCTCGCCGCGCCGACCGTGAAGCCGCGCGCCTTCATCGGCGTGTCGCTCCTCAGCCTCGTACCGAAGATCGTCGCCGGCGCATGGGTGAAGACGCTCACGCTCCGCATGCTCGGCGCCCGGCGGCTGCGGGGCGTCGCGCAGTGGCAGAACCCGAGCGTCCGCGTCCACACGCGCATGGGTCCGATCCGCGTCGTGTCCGCCGTGCCGGGCACGCACGAGTTCCGTGCGAAGAGCTTCGTGTACGAGAGCGATCTCTCCGACGAGGCACGCTGGACCGCCGCCATGGCCCGCAAGACGACGTCGATCCCCGCGACGAAGATCCCCTCCACGGACGAGGCCGCGCTCGCCGCGCTTCTCGAGCGCGCGGAGGCCGGCGAGGAGATCTACCTCGTTCCCCCGGGCCTCGACGCGAGCGGGCACGTGCTCGTTCACGTCGGCCCGCTGCCTCGCTGATCGTCGCTCCGCGATCTCTTCCCGGCCGTCCTTCATTCCCTACGACGGCGATCCGCTACGATGGGATCGAATGGGTCACGGCCCCTCCCCGCGCCGCGCCGCTTCCGTGCTGCTCCTCGTGACGACCGCCGCCGCGTGCGGGTTGTCGGTGGTGGCGTCCGACGGAGTCGAGGACGGCGATCCCCTGCCGGAGGCATCGACCGGCGCGAACGATGGCGCGGGCGGAGGCGGAGCGAGCGATGGCGGCGATGCTTCGGATACGGCCGATGAGCCCTGCGAGGCAGGCACGGTGCGCGCCTGCACGCCGGTCGACGCGCAGTGCAGCGAGGGCACGCAGAAGTGCGAAGATGGTGTCTTCGGACCTTGCATCCCTCGGAGCCCGACGGCCGAGACCTGCAACGGCATCGACGACGACTGCAACGGCACGGTCGACGATCCGTGCCCCACCGGTGTCACGCTCGGAGAACCGACACACCGGAGCCCGATGCTCGGCTCGGACGTCCTGTTGGGCGAGTTCGACGACACGTGCCCGGCCGGCGAAGCGCTCGTCGGTGTGACGGTCGAAACGGTGTCGCACCTTCGGTCGATCCGCGGTCGCTGCGGCAAGGTCGAGATCCAGGAGGATGCGAGCTCGATCCCGTACGCCTACACGCTGCGGGTCATCACTCCGGGCACGATCCTCGAGAAGCGCGGTCTGGGGTCGCCCCTCGCCGAGTCCACGGCCATGTGCCCGGCCGACAGCGTCGTCACGGGCATCTCCGGACGCCATGCCGGGGCCGTCGACCAGATCGTGCTCCACTGCTCTCCGCTCTCGCTGAAGGCCGACGCGGCGCCGGACGCAGGTCCGAGCCTCGCGTTGACCTTCGGGGCGAGCGTTCCGACCAACGCCGTCGGCGGGAGCGGCGGCAACCCGTTCTCGCAGTGGGACTGCCCGGCAGGCACCATGGTCCATCGCATGAGCGGCAAGGCGTTGGCCTCCGTCGACAACGTCACGTTCCACTGCGCGACGCCATCCATCACGACGAAGCGGGTTCCATGAAGCATGCGATGCCCCCACACGCCGCACACACGGGACGCCGTTTCACGACCGACGGCTCGTGCGGCGTGCGCTCGCACGGCGCGCGCGCTGTTTCCCATGCACGAGGATCCGCTACGATGACGCTACATGGGTCTCGGCCCCTGCGTGCGACGCGCCGGCGTGGTGTTGCTGCTCGTGGCCCCCGCCCTCGCATGCGGGCTGACGGTCCAAGCGTCGAGCGAAGACGAAGGGAACGCCCCCGACGCCTCCGTTCCGAAGGTGCCGTCCGGCTCACCGCCCGACGAAAACGGAGGCGTGGGCGAAGCCCCGGGCGACGGCGGACGGAACGACGCCGGCGCGGATGCTTCGGAGGAGGGCGGCGCGCCGTGCGAGGAAGACACGGTGCGCTGGTGCGTACCGGTCGACGCCGAGTGCGGCTCGGGCATGCAGACGTGCGTCGACGGCGTGTTCGGCGCCTGCATCCCGCAAGGCCCGGCTCCCGAGACGTGCAACGGGATCGACGACGACTGCAACGGTGCCGTCGACGAGCCATGCCCCACCGGAGTCACGCTCGGACCACCGACGACCAAGAGCCCGACGCGCGGCGGCAACGGCGGGGACGACAAGTACGACGACACTTGCCCTGCGGACGAAGCGCTCATCGGGCTCACCGCCAGAGTGGAGTCGTTCCTTCGGACGATCCGCGCTCACTGCGGGAAGATCGCAATCCGTGAGGATCGGAGCACGATCCCGTACCGCTACACGGTCGAGGTCACTCCGGGCACGACCTTCCCCATGCGCGGCAAAAACACCGCGGGGACGGAGGTCACGAACATGTGTCCTCCCAACACCGTCGCCACCGGCTTCTCCGGACGCGAGGGCGCCCTCGTCGACAAGATCGTGCTGTACTGCTCCCCGCTCTCCGTGACGACGGGCGCGACGACGGACGCAGGCGCGACCTTCGCGTTGAGCGTCGGAACGAGCTCTCCGCTGCCGGGCGTCGGCGGGAACGGCGGCGGGGACTTCCCGCGGTGGGACTGCCCCGGCGGAGGAATCATCAACCGCATCGACGGCAAGACCGGCTCCGCCCTCGACAGCATCACGTTCCATTGCGCGACTCCCTCCATCGCGACGAGGCAGAGCCCTTGATGGACGTGCCTGCTCCGCCTCGACACCGGCGCCACGATCACGGAAGGCAGCCTTGATGTCCGTACGCGTGCTCTCGAGCTGGCTCGTCGCGACCGCAGCCCTCGCGCTGACGGTCCAGGCGTGTGGCGACGACGACGCTCCCGCGCCCCCCGCCGTCGCGGGGCCGACGACGGACGACGCGGAGCCCCCTCCGCCGCCGACCAGGTCGGACGGAGGCGGGCCGATCGTCTACGAGGTCGACTGTCCCATTGGCACGACCGTCGAGGTCGAGGACAACGACGCGCCCGAGCGAGCGAACGAGCTCGACGGCCTGTCCTTCTGCGGCGCGATATCGCCCGGCTCGGACGTCGACTGGTCGAAGTTCACGACGCCCGAGGGGAAGAAGCTCGCACTGTTCCAAGCCGTCGTCGACGGCAAGGTCGCCTTCGACCTCGTCGTGAACGGAAAGACGCTCGGGCCGTCCGACGTGACGTCCTTCGAGGCCGGCGAGTACACCGTGAAGGCGTACACGACCGACGGCAACCCGGGGAAGTATCGGTATCGGATTCAGTTCGAGCCCTAACGCCCCTTCCACACCGGCAGCCGCTTCTCGAGGAACGCCATGAGCCCCTCGCGCGCGTCCTCCGTCGCGAGGCACTCGCCGAGCTTGCCGCGCAGCATCGGCAGCGCGGAGGCGAGATCCATGTCGTCCTGCTCGGCGAACGCGCGGAGGCCGAGCGCGATCGTGATCGGGCTCTTCGAGACGACGGTGTCCGTGATCTCCTTCACTGCGCCGTCCAGCTCCGCGGTCTCCACGACGCGGTTCAAGAGACCGATCCGCAGGGCCTCCTCGGCGGCGAGCTTCTTGCCGAAGAGCATCATCTCGAGCAGCGCGCGCCGCGGCACGAGCCGCGCGAGCACCGCCATGATCATCATCGGGAACAGACCGACGTCGATCTCGGGCGTCCCGAGCTTCGCGCTGCTGTCGGCCACCGCGAACGTCGACGCCGCCACGAGACCGAGCCCGCCGCCCATCGCGTGGCCGTTCACGCGCGCGACGATCGGCTTCTCGGCGCGCACCATCGCGAGCAGGAGGTCGGCGTAGTCGCCCTTCGGCGGCAGCTCCGGTCCGTCGTCGGCGCCGCCGGCCATCTGCGAGAAGTCGCCGCCCGCGCAGAAGGCCTGACCAGCGCCGGTGAGCACGATCACGCGGACGTCGTCGTCGTCGTGGGCGTCGGCGATCGCCCAGAGGAGCTCGTTGACCATCCGAGGTCCGATCGCGTTGCGGCGCTCCGGGTTGTGGAGCGTGATCGTGCGGACCGGCCCGGCGTCGGCCACGCGGAGCTTCGACCAGAGTCGCGTGGGGGGCTTCGTCTTGCTCATCGTTCTCTCCTCCTGCGCGTCCTGCGCGCCTCAGGACGGCGCCGAGGCCTGCGCGCTCCCGGTCGCGGGCTGCGGCCGGAGATCGTCGAGACCGAGGATCTGCCGCGCCTGCTCCACCGTCGCGACCTTGCGCCCGACGTCGCGCACCATCCGAGCGGCGACCTCGATCAGCTCGCCGTTGCTCCGCGCCATCTCGCCGTTGGGGAGATAGAAGTTGTCCTCGAGGCCCGCGCGGACGTTGCCGCCGAGCGCGAGCGCCGCGGCGATCATCCGCCAGCCGCACTTCGAGATCCCGATCACCTCCCACTCGCTGCCCGGCGGCATGATCTTCGTCTGGAGCTGCAGGCTCTCGACGAGCGGCGGGATGCCGCCGAGCACGTTCACGATGAACGAGAACTGCAGCGGCTTCTTGAGCACGCCCATGTCGAGCAGCGGCCAGATGCCGTGCGTGTGCCCGGTGTCGAAGCACTCGAGCTCCGGCTTCACGCCCGCGGCGTTCATCGCCTCGAGCAGCTTGATGATCTTCGAGTAGGTGTTGGGGAACACCATGTCGAAGACGAACTGCTTCCGGTTCTCCGAGTACTTCGCGTAGTTCATCGTGCCCATGTTGAGGGCCGCGATGTGAGGACGGCTCTCGGCGATGTACGTGCACTGCTGCGACACGTCGTCGAGGATCGTGCCCGTCGAGAAGTTGAGGAGCACCGGGCAACGCTTCGTGACCTCCTCCTTGATGCGCGCGAACACCTGCGGATCGAACGTCGGGGATCCGTCGTCGTTTCGCGCGTGGATGTGGACGACCGCCGCGCCCGCGTCGTACGCGCGCTTGCACTCCTCCGCGATCTCCACCGGCGTGTACGGGATGTACGGACACTGCTTGCGGTTCGCGAGCACGCCGGTGACGGCGCACGTGATGATGCAGAGGTCCGGATCGCGAGCTGTGCTCATCGTGTCTCGTCCTTTCCGTCGATAGAGAGAGGTCTCGGGCGAAGGTCAGCCGCCTCGTGCGCTCGCTGCTCCCTCGGCCCTCACGGCTTCGCGGACGTGCCTGGCGACCTTCCCGAGGATCTTGAGGAGCTCTCGTGTCTCGTTGGCGCTGAGACACTGGAGCGCGTTGCGGAAGATCTCCATCGGCTCGACCGGGATCTCCTCGGCGAGCTTGCGCCCCTTCGGGGTCAGCCGGATGTAGACGACGCGCCGGTCCTCCTTCGAGCGCTCGCGGACGACGAGTCCCTCGCGCTCCATCCGGTCGATGATGCCCGTCACGGTGCTGTTCTGCGCGCGGATGCGCTCCGAAAGCTCCGAGAGCGACAGATCGCCGATCTGCTCGAGGATCTTCACGACGGTGAGCTGCGGCCCCGTCAGGTCGGCCCGGCGCGCGAGCTCCTTCGTGATGCGACGGCTCTCCGTGTAGAGGTAGATGATGGTCTCGAGGACCTGGTCGACGTCGCTCTTGATCTCGGGGCTGACGGAGGCGCTCGGCATTATTTAGCGTGCGAAATATTTCTCCCTTTCCCGGGCGCCGTCAACGGCGTCCGTCTCGTATCCTGGAAGGATGAGGCTCCTCCACGCCGGAAGCACGGTCGCACTCGTGCTCTTCGGATGCAGCGCATTCGACGCTGCGTCGCCGCCGCCGAGCGACGGCGGCGCGAACGACGACGCGAGCACGAGCGAACCGAGCAGTGACGACGCGGGCACGGACGCGCAGGGAGGCGCGGACGCACGGAGCGACGCGTCGGCCTGCGTCCCTGGCGAGCCGCCCAGCGGCCTCTTGTGCGGCTCGGGCGAATGTGGCGACGGCGAGATCTGTTGCCTCACGGCTACGCCGAAGTGCATGCCGTCCGGGACCTGCCCGACGACGCAGCTCAACTGCACGAGCCGAGAGGACTGTTCCCGTGGAATGCGTTGCTGCAACGTGGGCGGCAGCGTCGGTACCCAATGCAGCGATTCTTGCGGGGCCGGTCGTCCCGTGGTCTGCCGCACGCACGAGGAGTGCGGCGACGGCGAGCTGTGCATGCCCCCGGAGAACGCGGAGCAGCCCTGGTGGTCCTGCAGGCCGTGCCCTCGATGACGCCCTTGACGGTGCGGCGCGTCAGGGCGCGAGCGGTTCAATCCGCCCGGCGCTCGGCTACGATCGGCGCGCATGGAAACTCTGGTCACGCCGAGGTTGAGCCTCGAGCCGATCACCCTGCCCATCGTCGAGGCGACGTTCCGCGGGGATCGGGCCGCCATCGAGGAGCTCGCACGCGCGAAGATGCCCGAGGCGTGGCCGGGTCGCGCGCTCGTCGAGCGCGCGTTCAGCGCCTCGCTCGAGCGCGTGCGCGCGGATCCCGTCACACGCCTCTGGGGCGACCGGCTCATGATCACGCGCACCGAAGGCGAGCGGCAGGTCGTCGGAAGCGTCATCTTCCACGGCCGGCCGCCGGACGGCATCGCGGAGATCGGCTACGGCGTCGAGGAGCGCTGGCAGCGTCAGGGCTACGCGACCGAAGCGACGCGCGCGTGCGTGGAGTGGGCCCTCTCCCAGCCGGGCATCGTCGCGGTGACCGCCACGACCCCGCCGTGGCACCGGGCGTCGATCCGCGTGCTCGAGAAGTCGGGCCTCGTCCGCGTCGGCGTCGAGGAGCACGACACGCTCGGCGAGGTGCTCCGCTTCGAACGGCGCCGCGACTGACGGCCGCGTTCGCCAATTCATCCCTCTGGAGCCTGGCCCAAAGCGTGACAGCGCGCGCGGTCACGTTGTATCAAGGGCGGCGATGCACGCAGTACGCCGTACCCTCGCCGCAGCCCCTCTCCTCCTCTCCTTCGCCGTCGCCGCGCTCCCTGCGCGAGGCGAGGACGCTCCGAGCGCTCCCGCGGAGAAGGAGACGAAGAGCGAGGCCGCTCCGAAGGAGGCGTCGCGCGCGAAGGTGAAGCTGCCCGACGGACGCGTGTGTCGCGAGCAGAGCCCGCAGCCCTTCCTCATCCGGGGCAACTGGTTCCCGAAGACCAAGGACCCGGAGAAGTTGAAGGAAGCTCGGAAGATGCTCGAGGACGCGATCCGCTACCGGACGGAGAAGTACGGCTACTTCGAGGGGTTCGGCAGCCCGAAGCTGAATCCGAAGGCGCCGAAGGATTACGCGAAGTCGACGACCTTCATGGGCCTGACGGTCAGGGTCCACGAGAAGATCATCCCGGCGCTCAAGTGCGTCGAGGCGGCCCTCAAGTCCTCCCCCGCCGGAGAGGAGTACAAGCCGAAGACGATCGGCGGCATCCGCTTCAAGAACACGTACCGGGGCGTCGAGGTGTCGAACCACGTCTACGGCATCGCGATCGACATCGAGCCCGATCGCAACACGTGCTGCGGCTGCGTCGCGCCCTGGAACGAGCACCCGCTCTGCAAGCAGAAGGGCAAGACCGTCTGGGAGCGCATGGCGATGCCGCGCTCGTGGGTCGAGACCTTCGAGCGGTTCGGCTTCTACTGGCTCGGCCACGACGTCCTGCAGGACACGATGCACTTCGAGTTTCTCGGGGATCCGGACAAGATTCTCGAAGAGCCCGAGCAGTGAGGCCGCTCGAGGCATCTGCTCGGGAGTCCTCCGTCCTCAGTCCTCGGTCTTCGGTTCTTCCGGCCTGAGACGTCCACGTAGGCCCGGGAGCCTCGGCTCGACCTGGAAGGTCCTCGCTCGACTCTTGCCGCGGTCCGCCCGCGCCTCGCTTGTCACGAACGAAGCAGGCTTCCCGAAGGGCGCCCGGACGTCATTCTGAAGCACGCTCGGGCGGTGCCGGTCGTGAGAGGAGCTGGAACGCCGCCGCGAGCCCCTGCTGAGGACTGAGGACTGAGGACTGATAGCTCGGGCTTGCGGCCCCTGCCGAAACGCCTATAACCCGCCGGGTTATCGGACTTTCGGCCATGGGCGGAGAATACACGATCGCCGTCAGCGACCTCGACGCGGGGGGCAAGCAGTACCGGTTCACGATCCGGTCCGCGTGGGTGCGCGGCGCTCTGGAAGGGCACGAGGCCACGACCTCGGGGGTGGACGGCGCGCTCGTCGTTCGGGCCTCGAAGAGCGGTCACGACGTCGTCGTGCACGGCACGCTCGACGCCGAGCTCCTCATCCCGTGCGCCCGGTGCCTCGAGCCGACGAAGCTCCCGATCCACTCGGATCTCAGCGTCCTCTACGTGCCGGCGGCGAAGCTCGCCGCCCGGGACCGGGAGTACGCCGACGGACCGGAGCGCGAGCTCACGGACGAAGAGGCCGATACGATGCCCTTCGACGGCGAGACCGTCGTGCTCGACGACCTCGTCCGCGACGAGCTGATCCTCGAGGTCCCGATGATCCCCTTGTGTTCCGAGGACTGCCCGGGTATGGGTGCCGCCCCTGACCAGGGTTCGGAGGACAAACCCCTGGATCCGCGGCTCGCGCCGCTCTTGGAACTCGCGGCACGCAAAGCCAAGGACGAGGTCTGAACCCCAGCATTCGTACTCGAGAGGAGTTCTCCCGTGGCCGTCCCGAAGAGACGCACCAGCCGATCGAAGCGCAACATGCGGCGCGCCAACCACGACAGGGTGACGCCCGTGCAGCTCATCGCTTGCCCGAACTGCGGCGAGCCGGTGACGCCGCACCGCGTGTGCCGAGCCTGCGGCCACTACAAGGGCCGCGAGGTCAAGGCGACCAAGAAGGCGGCGAAAGCAACGGCCTGACCGGCGATCTTCCGGCGGCCAACGACCCCGGACGCGGCACGCGACGGCGCGCCGCGTGCGGCGGTTTTTCGCCCTCTTTTTGCTTGCTTACGGGCTGCCAGGCCAAGGCGTTGTGCTAAGGGACGCGCGCGCACTCGGCGCCGCCATGTCCAGACAACGCCCATGATCCAGCCCGCTTCACGCATCCTCGGTACGGGACACTACCTTCCACCGATCGTTCGCACGAACCACGACCTCGAGAAGATGGTCGATACGAGCGACGCGTGGATCGTCGAGCGTACCGGCATACGCGAGCGGCGGATCGCGCCCGACGGCGTCGTCACGAGCGACATGGCGACGGCGGCCGCGCGAAAGGCGCTGGAGTCCGCGGAGCTCGACCCGAAGGACCTCGACCTCATCATCGTCGGCACGGTCACGCCCGACATGCCGATGCCGGCGACCGCCGTCTTCGTCCAGCAGAAGCTCGGGGCGGGGCCGTGTCCCGCGTTCGATCTGTCGGCCGCGTGCGCCGGCTTCATCTTCGGCCTCTCGATCGCCGATCAGTTCATCCGTTCCGGCGCGATGAGGCACGTGCTCGTCGTCGGCGTCGAGCTGCTCTCGCGCGTGGTCGACTGGGAGGACCGCACGACGTGCGTCCTCTTCGGAGACGGCGCGGGCGCCGTGGTGCTCGGCCCTGCGAACGGAGCCACCTCGCGCGGCAAGCCTCGCGGGATCCTGTCGACGAAGATCCACTCCGACGGCGAGCTCGCGACGTCGCTCATGATCCCCGGCGGAGGCTCCGCCGCCCCGCAGAGCCTCGAGGTGCTCGAGCACCGCAAGCACAAGGTGCACATGAAGGGGCAGGACATCTTCAAGGTCGCCGTGAAGAACCTCTACGCGGCGAGCAAGGACGCGCTCGACGCGACCGGCCTCACGGCGGACGAGATCGACTGGATCTGCCCGCACCAGGCGAACCTGCGCATCATCGACTTCGCCGCGGCGCGGCTCGGCGTCCCGAAGGAGAAGGTCCTCGTCAACATCGACCGCGTCGGCAACACGTCGAGCGCGTCGATCCCCATCCTGCTCGACGAGAGCATCCGGGCCGGAAAGGTCCGCGCCGGCGACACCATCGTCATGTGCGCGCTCGGCGCGGGGATCTCCTGGGGAGGCGCCATCCTCCGCCTCTGAGCCGTCGCTCCCGCGGCGCCTCGTCCATCGGAGGCCCCTTCGTCCCGCTCGGAGCGATGCTCTATACTGTCGGGCGATGGTCCTTCGTCGACTCGGCGTCGCGGCGTTCGCGTGCTTCTCGATCGCCGCCGCAGCGCTCCCCGCGTGCTCGACGACGGCGAACGTGTCGCGGGTCTGGATGTCCATCGACGAGGACGGCGCGCGCCAGCGCGGCACGTTCTTCACGGACTCCGCCAAGGTCGTCTGCCTCGCCGAGATCGGCATCGGCCGCGACGACGTGACGCTCGAGTTCCTCATCCGACGCATCCTCGGCACGCCTTACGCCAAGCGCGAGTTCGCGGAAGAGAACACCGTCGTCGCCGCGAAGGATTTCCGGCCGGAGCGCACCAGCGGCCAGCCCGCCGTCGTGTCGATGGTGTACTTCCCCACCAAGGTCGAAGACGGCAAGCTCGTCGAGGATCCCGACGAGCCCTACCCTCCCGGCACCTACGTCTGCGAGGTGCGCATCGACGGAGAGGAGAAGGGGCGGGCGCAGTTCAACATCGACTACGCGCCGTGTCCGACCGCGATGATCCTCGACGGAGCGCCTTGCGCGGGCTTCTACACGCTCGATCCGCCGATGGAGTGCCCGAGGGCCGGCCTCGGCGGTGACGAGGATCCGATGTGCGTCTGCGAAGAGGAGGGGTGGAGGTGCCGATGAGCGAGAAGGATCGGGTCCGCGCACGACGCCGCTTCGCCGCCATCCTCGGGTTCGCCGGCTTGACCTCGACGGCGATCGCGGCGGCGGCGCTCGGGTCCGGGTGCATCTTCGATCAGGGCACCTACGAGGGCGGCGGGCGCCGCGGCCCGATCCAGAAGGAGAACGACGAGGACGAGTCGCCCACGACGACCTCGACCAGCACGAGCACGCCGACGCCCCCGCCTCCGAGCACGAACGACGACCCGGACGAAGAGGAGCTCGACGCCGGCTAGCCCCAGCACTCGCTCCCCACTCCTGAGGAGCGTTGCCGCCGTCGTTTTTCGTGCGAGCTCGGCCCCGGGGGCGCTTGGCGGCGCCCCGAGCCTGCGCTATCTCGCGCGCCCATGATGCTCGCGTGGCTCTTTCCAGGGCAAGGCTCGCAGTCGGTCGGGATGGCCAAGGACCTCGTCGCGTCCTCGGCCGCTGCACGGGAGGTCTTCGAGCGCGCAGACGCCGCGCTCGGCGAGAAGCTCTCGAAGCTGATCCTCGAGGGTCCCGAGGCCGACCTCACGCTCACCGCGAACGCTCAACCGGCCATCGTCACGACGAGCATCGCCGCGCTCCGCGCGATCCAGGAGAAGTATCCCGACTTCGCGCCGCCGCGCTTCGCGGCCGGGCACTCGCTCGGCGAGTACTCCGCCCTGGTCGCGGCCGGCGCGATCGAGCTCGAGGACGCGGTGCGCATCGTCCGCGCGCGCGGCCGCGCGATGCAGGACGCCGTCCCGCCGGGCGTCGGCGCGATGGCCGCGATCATGGGCGTGGACGCGGCCAAGCTCGAGACGATCTGCCGCGAGGTCGAGGCGGAGAAGGATCCGTCGGGCGAGCCCTACGGGACCGTCTCGTGCGCGAACTTCAACGCGCCCGGCCAGATCGTCATCGCGGGCAAGGCGAAGGCGGTCGCGCGCGTGAGCGAGCGCGCCGCCGCCGAGGAGAAGGGCAAGGCCATCCCGCTCAAGGTGAGCGCTCCCTTCCACTGCGCGCTCATGGCGCCGGCGGCGAAGGTCGTGGAGGAAGAGCTCGCGAAGATCGAGATCCGCCCGCTGAAGTTCCCGGTCGTCGCCAACGTCGACGCTCGGCCGAACGACGACCCCAAGCGCGTCAAGGAGCTGCTCGTCCGGCAGGTCGACGGGGCCGTCCGCTGGGAGCAGGCGGTGCGCATGATGCACCTCGAGGGCGTGACGCACGCGATCGAGATCGGCCCGGGCAAGGTCCTCGCGGGCCTCGGCAAGCGCATCGCGAAGGAGATGAAGATCACGAGCGTGGGCGACGTCCCGAGCCTCGAGGCGCTCGGCGCGTTCCTGGCGCCCGACAAAGCGGCGTGAGAGCGGGGAGTCGGCGAGAGTCCCCGAGACAAGTCATTCGTTCATCCGAGGAGATCCATGTTCAAGCTCGATGGGAAGGTCGCTCTGGTCACCGGCGGCTCGCGCGGCATCGGACGCGCGTGCTGTGAGGCGCTCGCGGAGCATGGCGCGACGGTCGTCGTGAACTACGTGAAGGGCGAGGCCGCCGCGCGCGAGGTCGCCGACGGCATCGTCAAGAACGGAGGCAAAGCCGAGATCCAGGGCTTCGACGTCGCCGACCCGAAGGCCTGCGAGGCCGCAATCGACGAGATCGTGAAGCGTCACGGTCGTCTCGACATCCTCGTCGCGAACGCCGGCATCTCGATCGACGCCCTGCTCCTCCGCTTGAAGGACGAGGACCTCGACCGGATGTGGCAGGTGAACGTGAAGGGCGCCATCGCCTGCGCCCGCGCCGCCGTGAAATCGATGATGCGCGCGAAGTCGGGCCGCATCGTCTTCATGTCGAGCGTCGTCGGCGAGATGGGCAACGTCGGCCAGACGGCCTACGCCGCGTCGAAGGCGGCGCTCATCGGCGCGGCCCGCTCGATCGCCCGCGAGTACGCGTCGCGCAACATCACGGTCAACGTGATCGCCCCCGGCTTCATCGAGACGGACATGACGAGCACGATGTCCGATCAGATGAAGGAGCAGCTCATGAAGATCGTACCGCTCGGTCGGACCGGCAAGCCGCAGGAGATCGCCGCGGCGTGCCTCTACCTGGCGAGCGACGAAGCGGCGTACGTGACGGGGCAGGTGCTCCGGGTGAATGGGGGGATGCACACCTGAGAATGACAAGAGGCTCCAGGCTCCAGGCTCCAGGGAAGAAGAGGCGGGCTTCGGGTCTCAGCCGGATGAACGTCCGAGCTTCGTTCTTGGAGCTTCGGCCTGACGAAACGACCGTATGGGGCGGCGCGTCGCGCTGATGAGTTGACGCGTTTCGCGCGTCGCATGCGCGTCATTTCCCTGGAGCCTGGAGCCCGGAGCCTGAAGCCTGTGACGGTTGCGGTCCCCGGAAAGGCTGTGTAGAAAGCCCGCCCACAAGCTCGAGGCCCACGAGCACCCGCCCAACGCGGATGACGGACGGCTCGAGGGCGACATCGACAGAACGAATCGACGAGGCAGAGAGAAATGGCCCAAGACATCGCCAGCGAGGTCAAGCGCATCATCAAAGAGCAGCTCGACGTCGAAGAAAAGGACATCAAGCCCGAGTCCACCTTCATCGAGGATCTCGGGGCGGACTCTCTCGGCCTCGTCGAGCTCGTGCTCGCGTTCGAGGAGGCGTTCGAGATCGACATTCCGGACGAGGACACCGAGAAGATCCGTACCGTCCAGGACGCCATCGACTACATCGAGAAGCACGCGAAGAAGTAGAGAAAGAGTCCTCAGTCCTCAGTCCTCAGCCCTCGGAGAGAGGCTGAGGATCCTCGAGACCTCATCCACTTCTCGAGCGCGGGGACCGGGTCTTCTTCTCTCTTCAGTGACCGAATCGAGCCGAACGGCGAAGCCGAAGAGCTCGACGAGGACGAAGGAGGTTCGGCGAAGCCGGATCGAACGAAGCTGAGGCCGAAGGCTGAGGACTGAGGACTGAAATGAACCGCGTCGTCATCACTGGAATTGGGCTCGTCACACCGGTCGCCATCGGACGCAAAGAGTCCTGGGAGGCGCTCCTCGCTGGCAAGAGCGGCGCGGGACCGATAACCCAGTTCGACGCGTCGGCTTTCCGCGTCCGCATCGCGTGCGAAGTCAAAGGCTGGGACGGCTCGCGCTTCGTCGAGAAGAAGAAGCTCAAGGAAATGGATCGCTTCACCGAGTTCGCCTGCGGGGCGGCGGCGATGGCGATCCAGGACGCAGGGCTCGAGCTCACCGACCAGGAGCGTGACGAGGCCGGATGCTTCATCGGCGTCGGCCTCGGGGGCCTTCTGACCCTCGAGAAGACGAAGCAGATCCTCCTCGAGAAGGGGCCGCAGAAGATCAGCCCGTACGCCATCCCCGGCATCATCGCGAACCTCGCCGCCGGGCAGGTGTCGATGATCCACGGGCTCCGTGGGCCGAGCTACTGCACCACGAGCGCATGCTCGAGCGGAGCGCACGCCATCGGCGAGGCCTTCGAGTGGATCCGCCGCGGCCGCGCTCAGGTGATGATCGCGGGCGGCGCCGAGGCGACGGTCACCCCCGTCGGCATCGGCGGCTTCGAGGCGATGTACGCGCTCTCGCGGCGCAACGAGGAGCCCGAGAAGGCGAGCCGCCCGTTCGACAAGGGGCGCGACGGCTTCGTCTGCGGCGAGGGCTCCGGCGTGCTCGTGCTCGAGTCGCTCGAGCGTGCGAAGAAGCGCGGCGCGAAGATCTACGCCGAGATCACCGGCTACGGCGCGTCGAGCGACGCCAACCACCTCACGCAGCCGGCTCCGCACGGAGAGGGCGCGCAGCGCTCGATGCGCATGGCGCTCGAGGACGCCGGTGTCTCGCCGGACCAGGTCGACTACCTCAACGCGCACGGCACCTCGACGCCCGTGGGCGACATCGCCGAGACCGAGGCGACGATCGCCGTCTTCGGCGACCACGCCACGAGCAAGAAGCTCTGGGTGAGCTCGACCAAGTCGATGATGGGCCACCTGCTCGGCGCGGCCGGCGCCGTCGAGAGCGCCATCTGCGCGCTCGTGGTCTCGGAGGGCAAGATCCCGCCGACCATCAACCTCGACGACCCCGACCCGCAGTGCACGCTCGACTACGTGCCGCACACGGCCCGTGAGCGCAGGGTGAAGCACGCGCTCAACAACTCCTTCGGGTTCGGCGGAACGAACTGCTCTCTCCTGTTCTCGCGGTACGAGGGCTGAGGCCCACGACGATGCGCATCGCCATCGCCTCCGACCACGGCGGCTACAAGCTCAAGGCGGAGCTCATCGAGCTCCTCCGTAGCCGGAAGGACCTCCTCGTCGAGGACTTCGGACCGAGCTCCGAAGAGAGCGTCGACTATCCCGATTACGCGCACGCGGTCGCGAAGGCGATCGTCCTCGGGAAGTTCGATCGGGGTATCCTGATCTGTGGGACCGGGGTCGGCATGGCGATCGCGGCGAATCGGCACGAGGGCATCCGTTGCGTGAACTGCTCGGACACGTACACCGCGAGGCTCTCGCGCCAGCACAACGACAGCAACGTCCTTTCTCTAGGAGCGCGCGTGCTTGGGCGGGGGCTCGCGTGGGAAATCGTCTCGGCCTGGCTCGACGAGCCGGTGGACATGGACGAGCGGCATGCTCGTCGTCGCCGGAAGATCGAGCCGGACGAGCGCTGACAGGCATCCCCTTGAAGTGCCCCTTCTGCGGCCATCTCGAGAGCAAGGTCACCGACTCCCGTGCCGGTACCGCGGGTGACGTCATCCGCCGCCGCCGCGAGTGCGAGGCCTGCGCCCGCCGCTTCACGACGTACGAGCGCGTCGAAGAGGTGCTGCCGCTCGTCGTGAAGAAGGACGGCCGCCGAGAGGCCTTCGAGCGCCAGAAGGTCCTCGGGGGTCTCCGCCGCGCGTGCGACAAGCGCGCCGTGCCCCTCGCCCGCCTCGAGCAGCTCGTCGACGCCGTCGAGCGCGAGCTCATCGACGGCGGCGAGAAGGAGGTCGCCTCCGAGAAGGTCGGCGAGCGTGTGATGGCCCACCTGCGCGAGGTCGATCCCGTCGCGTACGTGCGCTTCGCGAGCGTCTACCGGCAGTTCAAGGACATCGACGAGCTACGCTCGGAGATCGAGCAGCTCGCCACCTCCGCGACTCGCCCCGGGAACGACCTCGCTTCGTCCGCGGTTCGCCCCGGCGACCACGCGTCCACCCGCAAGTCCGATCGCCCCAAGGCCGACGTAGAGCCATGACTGACGGCAACCGAGAGCCGAAGCCCCCCTCCGCGAGTCCACCAGTCTCGGCCGGAGGCCCCGACCCGAGGACGGCGGACGACGAGCGTTGGATGGACCTCGCCCTCCTCCACGCGAGGAGCGGGCGTCCTTCGCCCAACCCGCACGTCGGCGCGGTCGTCGTGAAGGACGGCGAGCTCGTGGCGACCGGTCATCACGAGCGCGCCGGCGCCGACCACGGCGAGACGGTCGCCGTGCGCGCGGCCGGCCCTCGCGCCGAGGGAGCGACGCTCTACGTCACGCTCGAGCCGTGCAATCACCACGGCCGGACCCCGCCGTGCACCGACGCCATCATCGCGGCGAAGATCGCGCGCGTCGTCGTCGGATGTCGCGATCCGAACCCGCACGTGGAGGGTCACGGCATCGAGAAGCTACGGAAAGCCGGCATCGAGGTGACGCTCGGCGTGCGCGAGCTCCAGTGCCGCGCGCTCATCATGCCTTGGGCGAAGCACATCACGACGGGGCTCCCGTACGTCTCGCTCAAGCTCGCGCTCTCGCTCGACGGGCGCATCGCCACGCGCTCGGGCGCCTCGAAGTGGGTCACGGGGCCGGACGCTCGCGCCAAGGTCCACCTGCTCCGTTCGCGCTCGGACGCGGTCGCGGTCGGAATCGGGACCGCGGCGACGGACGATCCTCGCCTCACCGTGCGCGACGCTCCGGGCGAAAGCCCGCTGCGTGTCGTCTTCGACACGAACCTCCGCCTCGCGCCCGAGTCCCGCCTCGCCCAGACCGCGCGCGAGGTACCGACGCTCGTGCTGTGCGGGCCCGAGGCTTCTCCCGCCGCCGAGGAGACGCTCACCGAGCTCGGCGTGGAGTGCATCCGCGTGCCTCTGTCGACCGAAGGTCGCCTCGACGTGGTGACCGCGCTGCGCGTTCTCGGACAGCGCGGCATCGTGACGCTGCTCGTCGAAGGCGGCGCAGAGCTCGCCGGGAGCTTCCTCGCCGGTCGCCTCGCGGACGAGCTCCACGCGTTCATCGCGCCGATCCTGCTCGGCCCGCGCGGGCGCCCCGGCGCCGTCGATTGGGCCGGCCCCGACACGCCCCAGCAGGCCCCGAGAATCGCATCGCCCTCCTGGGAGCTCTGCGGCGAGGACGCCTACGTCCACGGGCCCATCATCTACCCGGAATAGGAGCCCAGCCGCCCGCTCGCCGCCGGAACCGGGCCCCGCTGCCGGCGACCGCGGCCTCGGTTCGCGCCCCCCGCGTTCTGCGGTAAGCTTCGAGTGATTCCATGATTCGCACCATCCTCCACTATCCGGACAAGCGGCTGCGTGAGCGTGGCGAGAGGATCGAGGCCATCACGCCCGAGATCCAGCAGCTCATCGACGACATGGCCGAGACCATGTACGCGGCGCCCGGAGTGGGCCTGGCCGCGACGCAGATCGGGGAGAAGCTCCAGCTCTTCATCGTCGACATCGCGGACGAAGACTCGCCGAGCGATCTCCGCGTGTTCATCAACCCGGAGATCCTCGAGCGCAGCGGGAAGGTCACGTGGCAGGAAGGATGCCTCAGCTTCCCCGGCATCCAGGAGGAGGTCGAGCGCGCGGCCAAGGTGCGCGTTCGAGCACAGGACCGTAACGGCCAGTGGTTCGAGCTCGAGGCGGAGGGGTTGCTCGCGGTCGCGATCCAGCACGAGTACGACCACCTCCAGGGCGTGCTCATGATCGATCACATGGGTCCGCTGAAGAAGCGCCTCACCCATCGCAAGATGGTGAAGCGCGCCGAAGAGCAAGCGGCGACCTGAGCTTCAGTCCTCAGTCCTCGGCGGGAGAGGCCCGAGGCCTGAGGCCGCGTGGGCCGGCATGGTCGGTGCACGCGCGATCGGGATTGAGTCCAAGTTCCGTCGCATCGTGCATTCTCCCTCCGAATCGGGTTGCGAGCCGACCGATCCTGCCGACTCGCATGACCTGACGTCCTCGCTCGGCTCGCGGGACCGCTGGCCGCAAGCGTTGCGCGTCATCGTCGACATGATGCTGGGCTCGAACCAGCCGATGTTCGTCGTCTGGGGGCCCGAACGTGTCGTCGTGCCCAACGACGCGTTCCTCGCGCTGGTCGGCGCCGATCGCGCCGGTGCACGTGCGCGAGCGCTCGAGACCGTGTGGCGAGACTTCGACGCCGTGCTCCGTCCACGGCTCGACCGCGCGTTCTCGGGTCAGCCGAGCTGCATGCGTGAAGCATCGGTGAGCGTGCGGCGGCTCGGCTCTCCAACGGCGACGAGGCTCGACGTGTCGCTGGCTCCCGTCCGCGACGAGCGCGGCGAGGTCGGCGGCGTCCTCTGCATCTGCACGGACGTCGACGCAGCCATACGCGAGAGCGAGGAGCGTCTGCGTCTCGCCGCCGAGGCCGCCGACATCGGGCTCTACGAAGGCGATCCGGTCACGCTGACGGGCTTCTGGTCGGACCGGCTCAAGCAGATCGTCGGATTGGCCCCGAGCCCCGAGCCGGTCCCGGGCACGACGATCATCCAGCTCTGCCACCCGGACGACGCCCAGCGCGTCCAAGACAAGCTGATGGCCTCCGTCGATCCCGCCGGCGACGGCCGACTCGAGGACGAGCACCGCCTCGTCCGCTCCGACGGCGAGGTGCGCTGGGTCTACGTGAAGGGAGCGACGCGCTTCGAAGGAGAAGGACCGGCGCGGCGCCCGGTCAGAGCCCACGGCGCGGTCATCGACATCACGGAACGCAAACGCGCCGAGGAGGCTCTACGCGCGAGCGAGGAGCGCTTTCGCCTGGTCACGGAGGCGATGCACGGCGTCGTCTACGACCACGACCTCACGACCGGGTCGATGGTCTTCTCGCGCGGGCTCTCCGAGCTGATCGGCATACGCCGCGAAGACTTCCCGCCGACCAGTGCTTCCTGGATCGAGCGCATCGAGCCGGCCGATCGCGAGGAGGCGCAGCGTCGGCTCGCAGAGGCCGTCGCCGCCCACGCGCCGAGCATGGACGCCGAGTACCGCGTGCGTCACGCCGACGGTCGTCTCGTCTGGGTGTGGGATCGCTACGGCATCGTCTACGACGACGGGCGCCCGCGAAGGATCGTCGGCCACGTCTCGAACATCGACGAGCGCAAGAGAGCGGACGAGCACACGAAGTTCCTCGCCGCGCTCCACCCGATGCTGATGGAGGAGCCTCGCTCGACGGAGCTCGTCCGGCGCACGCTCGAACGGCTCGTCGGCCACCTCGCGGTGAATGGCGCCTACTTCGGCGAGCTCTCGGCCGACCTCGGTACGATCGAGATCCGGGCCTGCGAGGGTCCTCTGCAGGCGGCCGGCTCGTTTCGGACGGCGGAGCTCTTCTCCAAGGAGGCCCTGAGGACGTTCGCCTCCGAGAGCGTGCTCGTCGTCGGGAACGTCACGACCGATCCACGGACGGCGCACCACGCGCAGACGTACCTCCGCCGCGACGTGGCCGGATTCGTGGTCGTGCAGGTCGTGCGACCGAGCGGCTGGAGAGCCATCGTCGCGGTCGTCTCGCAGAGGCCGTGCGACTGGCGGCCGGACGAAATCCGCCTGCTGCGAGAGGTGAGCGACCTGTTGGTCTCGGCGGTCGATCGTGCGCGCGCGCAAGAGGCGCTCGGCGCGAGCGAACGACGCCTGGCGCTGGCGATGGAAGCGAACGACGCCGGCGCGTGGGAGACGAACCTCACGACGGGCGAGAACATCTGGGACACCCGCACCGCCGCATTGCTCAAGATCGCTCTCGAGGACTTGCCCGAGGCGCAGCAGCGCTGGCTCGAGTTCGTCCACCCGGACGACCGCGAGCGCGTCCTCTGCGCCTTGCAGCAGTGCGCGGAGCACGGCGACCGCTACGCGCAGGAGTTCCGCGTCGTACGAACCGACGGACAGATCCGTTGGTTCGAGAACCGCGGCATCGTCGTGACCGACCCGAACGGGGCGCGCCGGATGCTCGGGATGACGCAGGACATCACGGACCGGAAGCTCGCCGAAGAGGCGCTGCGCGAGAGCGAGCGTCGGTTCCGCAAGATGGCCGACACGGCGCCCGCGATGCTCTGGACCGACGAGCACGAACGCTGCACGTTCCTCAGCCGCGGCTGGTACGAGTTCACGGGCATGACCGAGGAAGAAGCCCTCGGCCTCGGATGGGCCGACGCGATCCACCCGGACGATCGGGACGAGGTCCTGCGGATCGTGCTCGATGCGGAGCGCCGCGGCCAGCCGTACGCCGTCGACTATCGACTGCGCCGCGCGGACGGCGCGTACCGCTGGGTGAACGGCGCCGGGAGGCCGTGCTGGTCCGACACCGGCGAGCTCACCGGCTTCATCGGCTCCGTGATCGACGTCCACGAGCGCAAGCTCGCCGAAGAGGCGCTCCGCGAGGCCGACCGCCGCAAGGACGAGTACCTCGCGATGCTCGGTCACGAGCTCCGCAACCCGCTCTCGGCGGTCCGCACCGCGACGGAGCTCTTGAAGCTCACCGGGCTCCACGACCCACGCCTCCAGCGGATCCACGGCGTGCTCGAGCGCCAGACGAGCCACATGGCCGCGCTGATCGACGGGCTGCTCGAGGTCTCGCGCATCGCGCGAGGGAAGATCCACCTCGAGGAGCAGGTGCTCGACGTTCGCGAGATCCTCGAGCGGGTCATCGTCGATCGAAGCGCCGCGATCCAGGCGAGCGGCCTCGAGCTCCAGACCCGCTTCCCCGACGAGCCGCTCTGGGTCTCGGCCGACCCGGTCAGGCTCGTGCAGGTCTTCGACAACCTCCTCGCGAACGCGCTCAAGTTCACCAAGCCGCCCGGATCGCTCAGGGTGTCCCTCGAACGGGACGGCGATCAGGCGGTCGCGCGCGTCCGGGACACGGGCGTGGGGATTCGGTCCGAGATGCTGTCGCGCATCTTCGAGCCGTTCCAACAAGACGCCCCCCAGGACACGGCGCGCGCCGCCGGAGGTCTCGGCCTCGGGCTCGCGCTCGCCAAGGGGCTCGTCGAGCTCCATCGCGGGACGATCACGGCGTACAGCGAGGGTCCCGGCACCGGCGCGGAGTTCGTCGTTCGCCTCCCGCTCGCGCTGCGCGCGGTCGAGACCGAGCACCATGACGCGAGGGCGGCCGGTGCGAGCACGCTTCGCGCAAAGCGCATCTTGCTCGTCGAAGACAACGTCGACGCCGCCTCGATGCTCCGAGACCTCCTGGAGCTCGAGGGACACCACGTCGAGACCGCATCGAACGCGCCGGACGCGCTCGTCGCGCTCCGCCGCGAAAAGCCCGATCTCGTCCTCTGCGACATCGGTCTTCCCGGCATGAACGGATACGAGCTCGCGCGGACGATCCGCGCCGACGAGTCGCTCCGGGACATCGCGCTCGTCGCGGTCACCGGCTACGGTCAGCCCGTCGATCGGAAGCGGACCAAGGAGGCGGGCTTCGACGAGCACCTGACGAAGCCGCTCGCGCTCCCCGTGCTCGACGAGGTCCTCGCGCGCTATCAGCGCGACGGCGAGACCACGGATCCTCCGAAGGGCGCGCTCTACCGCGGCGAGGAGGATGCCCTCCCTCCCCGCGGCAAGCCCGCGGAGCCCGTCGTACCGATCAGCGGCCGGCGCGCTTGAACATCGAGCCGTCGAGCTTCATGCCGCGAGCAGCGAGCTCGTTGGCGATGCGCGGGACGACGCCCGTCGCGCTGAAGCTGCCGTCGCCACCGGCCGGGTCGGCGTTGAACACGAAGAGGTCGCGCGCGACGATGCCCTTCGAGTCGGCGCCGCCGAGCTCGGCGATGCGCGTGAGGCGAAGGCGCCCGTCGGGGAACGAGGACATCTCGATGGCGATGTCGAACGCCTCGCCGACGACCTCGCGCATGCCTTCGATCGAAAGGCCGGGCCGGTGGAGCGCGAGCTGCGCGACGAGCCTGCCGAGCCCCTGCCGCAGCGTCGGCGCCGGCAGGGCCGCGAGCACGCCGTCGTTTCCTTCCGCCATCGCGTCGACGGTCGCCGCCGCCACGCCGCCCGAGAGCTGCGTGACGATGAGCCGGTCGGCGCGGAGCTTCGACGCGGCGCGGACGCACTCCTCGCCGAGCTTGCGCGTGTCGCCGAGCGTGAGGCTCGCCGCGTGCGCGTTGCCGACGCCGATCTCCTCGACGTCTTGGACGACGACCACCCGCTCGCCGCCGGGGCCGGCCGCCGCGAGCGCGGAGAGCAACGGCAGCGGCGCGTTTCCGGAGACGAGGATGTTCGCGCGCGCCGTGAGGCACGCCTCGAGGAACTGCGCCATCGGCTTCGACATCGAGTTGGCGCGCGTGAGCTCCTCGAACGTCGTCTCGATGCGGCGACGCTTGCGGATCGAGACGACCCAGTTGGCCGCGGCGGGCGGCGCGATCGCGACGAAGGCGGCGCGAGGCAGCCTGCGCTCGATCACGGTGTCGCCCGGCTTGCACGGCTCGCCGCTCTGCTGCGCGAGACGCGCGACGACGCGCGCGAGCGCCTCCTCGCTGCTGAACGCGTTGGACTCCGCGGTCACCGTGGTGCCGCCACGCAGCGTGAAGAGCTGGTCGTAGCGCACGCAGTGGATCTCGGCGACCTCCTCGTCTTCGAGCAGAGGCCCGAAGGCGCCGAGCCCGACGAGCTCACGGTGCGCATCGCGGACGACGGCGTCGAGGTCGATCCCCTCCGGAGCGTCGCCCTCCTCGCGCATCGCGTTCGCCTGCTCGCGCGCGGCGCGCTCGATCTGCTGCGCGAGCGCGTCCGGCACGGTCGGGTTCGTGCCGAGCGGCGAGAGATCGACCGCGTCGGCGATGCGGTCGAGGAGCGTCATCAGCGCGAGGCGACGTCCGGCCTGCGCCGGCGTCTCCTTCGGAGGCACGCGCGGAGGCGGCGCCGTCGCTCGCCCGGGCGGCGGCATCGAAGGCGAAACCGTCGGAGCGGGCGCAGCGGGCTGCGCGACCGGCGGCGGCGGAGCGGCGACCGGCGGCGGCAGCGGAGGCGGCCCGACGGGTTGAGGCGGCGGCACGGGCGGAGGCGCCGCGGCCCCGCCGCCGCCCGACGTCACGCGCGGCGCGATGACCGGCGGCGACATCTGGTTGAGCGGCATCGTGAGCGGCCGGACGCCCGGGGCCGCGGGAGGCGGCCCCGACGGGCCGCGCGCCTTCGCCGGCTGCACCGGCGAGCTGTCGTCGGGATCCTGATCGAGCGCGAAGCTCTGCGGCTCCGGAGAGCGCGGAGGAGCAGGCGGCGGCGCCGCGGGCGGCGAGGGTGCGAGCCCCGGCGACGACATTCCGAGCGGCGACGGCGACGTCGACACGTTCGCCGGTTGCGGCCTCGGCAGCGGCGCGCCCGGAGGATGCGTGGGCGCCTTGAGCGTGACCGCCGGCGGCGCGTTCGGCAGCGGCGCGGGCGGTCGACCCGGCGCAGGACCGGGCGCCGGATCGTTGCGCCCGACGGTGCGCAGCTCGTCGTCGCCCGTCGTCTGCTGTTGGTCCGCGGCGGCGCCGGCGCCGTTCGTCTCGAGGCGGAGAACGAAGTCGCCGATGTAGATCTTGTCGCCCTCACGGACGATCGTCGCTTGCGCGATCTTCCGTCCGTTGACGTACGTGCCGTTGGTGCTCTTCAGGTCGGTGACGATGAAACGACCATCGCGGAAGAGGAGACGCGCGTGGTGCTTCGACACGTTCCCCTTCGGGAGCATCAAGTCGTTGCCCTGAACGCGCCCGACGTTGATCTCGTTCTTGTCGAAGGTCTCCCTCCGCTCCGCGCCGCCCTTCTCGCTGATGATGATCGAAAACACGCGTCGATCCCCTAATCGTCAGTGCGTGCGGTGACTCAACGACAGACGACGCCTAGCGACCGGCGGAGCTGCCGTACCATCGGATTTCAACGAGATTGTCGGGGCTTTGGTTGCCAAATGTCAACTTGGCGCTGAAGCGGCCTCGTTCGGCTGAGCTCTGGTCCGGGGTCGAGGCTCCAGGCTCCGGTCTCTCGTCGCGGCGACACACTACGCCATTCGTCGCCGTCGACGCCCCACGGTCAGGGCCACACGGCACCACACGTCTCGGGACGAAAAAGACGAAGCGCGTGAAGCCCCAGGCTTCACGCGCTCTCGTGCCCCGTACCTTCGCTCTCGGGGCTCGTCGATGATCCGCGCCGGATCGCTCAGTCGTTGGCTCGCGGGGACCGACGGCTGTGGACCTCGTTGGCGACCATGCCGAGCAGCTCACCCGCGAGCGCCATCACGTCCTTCTCCGTGTATCCGCTGGAACGGAGCTCGCGATAGATGGTCTTGGCGAGGATCGTGACCGCGCGAGGATCGCGAAGGCCGGGCGTCGTATCGAAGGGGAGTGCCATCTGGGATGGCGCAATACAAGCACCATGCCACGGACTCGCAAGCGGTTTGTCCTGAAAATGTGATGGGTGGCGCCTCGCCGACGCGAACGCGAGTGCCCATCCGTGAGCTCGTGTGGTGCGAACGCGCGTTCGCGGCCCTTCCCTGCCCGCTTTTCCATGGTCGAGGCCCGACGGCTCGGGTCGACGCGGCGCGGTAGCGCAACCATCACCGCTGGATCGCTGGAGCGGGGCCAAGAGCACGACGCCGGACCCGAGGACGGTGGTACCGTGCCGCGCGATGACGGAGGCCGACGACGGAGCAGAGGTTCGATCCGGCGATGGCGCGCCGGAACGGGCGTCCGCGTCGAGCGCGCCGGCGGAGCAGGACCCGACCGAGACGCGATCGGAGAAGGACGAGCGATCCGAGCGCCGCAGTCGCGACGCGAAGGCGAAGCGCTCGGACGCGAGCGGGAGCATCTGGGAAAAGTGGATGACGCCCGAGTCGCGATCGCGACGCATCCTCATCGGGCTCGGCATCTACCTCGCCTGCCTCGTGGTGTTCGCCATCTTCGCAGGCGATCGCCTTCTGAAGCACACGCCCTACAACCACTACGCGCTGCTCGCGGACGCGTGGCTGCACGGCCGGCACCATCTCGCCGGCAGCCCGCCGTCGTACGCCGGGATGAACGACTTCGCTCTGTTCGAGTCGAAGTGGTTCATCAGCTTCCCGCCGTTCCCGGCGGTGCTCATGCTTCCGTTCGTCTGGCTCTCGGGCGAGCCGGAGTACTTCCGCGACGGTCAGTTCGTCGTGTGGCTCGCGGGCATCGGCCCCGCCGTGCTCTTCCTCGTCCTCGAGAAGCTACGACGGACCGGGCGCTCCGAGCGGACCGAGGCCGAGAACATCCGGCTCGCGCTGTTGTTCGCGTTCGGCACCGTCTACTTCTTCTCGGCGGTGCAGGGCACCGTCTGGTTCGCCGCGCACGTGGTCGGCGTCGGGCTGGCGGCCCTCTTCGTCCTCTTCGCGCTCGACGCCGAGCGGCCCGTGCTCGCGGGCGCGATGCTCGGATGCATGTTCCTCACGCGGACGACCACGCTGCTCGCCGGCGTGTTCTTCCTGTTCGAGGCCGTACGGATCGCGTACGTCGGCAGGTCGAAGGGACAGACGCGCGCGCTGCCGACCGAGGGGACGCTGCTCGAGCGCGCGCTCGAAGTGTGGCGCGGGCTCGATCGCCGCGTCCTTCTGGGGCTCCTCGTGCGCGTCGCGGTGCCGGTGCTCGTGGCGATCGCGTTCGCGTCCTGGCTCAACTACGCACGCTTCCACGACCCGAAGCCCTGGGCGTTCGGGCACGAGTACCTGCAGGTCGGCTGGAAGACGCGCATCGATCGATGGGGGCTCTTCAGCTTCCACTTCTTGCCGCGCAACCTCGCCGTCGTGCTCGGAAGCCTGCCGTGGCGTCCCGCGCCCGGCGATCCCGAGGTGCCGCTCGAGCTGCTCGGGATGACCTTCCACGTGCCGAACTGGAAGATCAGCGGGCACGGCCTCGCGCTCTGGTGGACGACGCCGGTCTACCTCTGGCTCCTCCGGCCGAAGCGGATCGATCTGCTCTGGGCCGCATGCGCGGCGGCGGCGCTCGGCCCGTGCGTGATGAACCTGCTCTACCAGAACAGCGGCTGGTTCCAGTTCGGGTACCGCTTCTCGAACGACTACGCCGTGTTCCTCTTCGTCCTCCTCGCGATCGGCACGCGCCGTCTCTCACGCCTCTTCTGGATCGCGGCGATATGGGCGGTCGCGTGGAACACGTTCGGCGCCGCGAGCTTCGAACGTCCGAAGTACAACGCCTTCTACTCGCGCGAGGCCGCCATCGGCGTCCGCCGCCCCGGCGGTCCGGCGACGCTCGACCTCGTCTTCCCTCCGGATTGATCCGAAGCCACCCATCTCTTCCGGACGCAGAACCGAACCATGCGCTCGACCATCACGCTCGGCTCCGTCTTCGTCGCCGTCGCCTGCGCGGTCTCCGCGTGTGGCAGCCCGCAGATCGTCCCCCGCCCCGCGCCCGGAGTTCAGCTCGCCTCCATCACCGTGACGAGCCCCGCATTCTCCGAGGGCGGCCGCATCCCCGTCGACCACACGTGCGACGGCAGCGACATCATCCCCGAGCTCGTCTTGAGCTCTCCCCCGGAGAACACGAAGTCGCTCGTGCTCTGGGTCGAGGATCCGGACGCGCCGAACGGAACGTTCACGCACATGGTCGCGTTCAACATCTCACCCGAGACGCACAAGATCCCGTCCGGCACCGACCTCACGAACGTCGGCGAAGCAGCCCGCTTCGGCCTGAACGACTTCCAGGTCGCGCGCTACTCGGGCCCGTGCCCCCCGAAGCGCGAAGTCCACCGCTACCGCTTCCGCGTCCTCGCTCTCGACACGACGCTGGACCTCCCCGAGGGAACACCGCACGCGCGCATCGCAGAAGCGATCGATGGGCACATCATCGGCGAAGGCGTGCTGACGGGGCACTTCGGGCATTAGAGGCTCCAGGCTCCAGGCTCCGGGCTCCAGGGGGTGGAACCCGCGCGGGCGATCGATCCGCGGTCACCGCTCGGCCCGCTCCACGCGCATCACGGCGGCGCGTCGATCCGACGCCCGACCGTTTCGTCAGAGGGCCCCACACGTCGGCGCCGGCGCCTTTGGACGGGGCGTTCCACCGAAGCCCGGACGCGCAGCCGGAACCTCCGAACCTGGAGCCGCCTGGAGCCTGGAGCCTCAGAAGAAGGCCGCCCGGTGGAGCCCAGGGCCCGCTACTTCTTCTTCTCCTCCCGGCTGATCGTCACGCTCTTGATCGTCACCGGCGTCACCGGGCGCTCGCCGTGGACGGGGACGCTGGCGATGTCGTGGATGACTTGCTCGGGCGCGCACTCGCCGAAGATCGTGTAGCCGCCGTCGAGGTGCGGGGCGGGCGCGTCGGTGATGAAGAACTGGGCGCCGTTCGTGTTCGGGCCGCGGTTGGCCATGCAGAGGAGGCCGGCCCTGTCGTGCTTCGCACCGGACCAGATCTCGTCGGGGATCACGTAGCCGGGCTCACCCGTTCCGTTTCCCTTCGGATCGCCGCCCTGGATCATGAAGCCCTTGATGATGCGGTGGAACGTCGTCCCGTCGTACGCGGGCTTGTTCACCCACTGGCCCGTGTTCGGGTCCTTCCACGCGCGCTTGCCGGTGGCGAGGCCGATGAAGTTCGCGACCGTGATGGGCGCCTTGTCGTCGTAGAGCTTGCACTGGAGCGTGCCTTTGCTCGTCTCGATCTTGGCGATGATGGGCCCGCTCCCCGGGAGGTCCTTCGTGGCCTCGGCGAGCGTGAAGCTGCCGTTGTGCGGATCGCCTCCCTGCTTCGCCGCGCCCTGCGTGTTGGCGGCCGCGTTGGTCGCGGGAGAGTCGTCTTTCTTCGTCGTGACCGTCTCCTTCGGCGGCGGCTCGGGCTCCGCGGGGGCCGACTTGCACGCAGCGACGACGGACGACGTGGCGAAGATGAGAGCGGCAGCGCTCGCGCGGCGAAGCGTCGTAGTCATGGGGACGCTTCTTAGCACAGGTGGCGCGCGCCTCACGGGCCCCGCGCCCGCGCGCCGGTGCGCGACGCGCTCGGCTGCCGCGGTCACCGGAACGCCGGCGGCAGCGCGACCTTCTGCCCGGGCTCGACCCCGTGCTTGCGCACCCATCCCGCGTTCACCTCGAGGACGAACGACGACGGGCAGCCGACGCTGCGAATCGTGTCCGTGAGCGGCTCGGCCGCCTCCACGACGCCCACGATGGTCCCGTCGTCGTCGATGAACAACATGTCGAGCGGGATGCATGTATTGTGCATCCAGAAGGTGTGCTCGCGCCGGCTGTCGAGCTTGAAGAGCATGCCGTGATTGGCCTCCAACGAGCGCCGGTACATGAGCCCGCGCTCGATGTGATGCGGCGTCATCGCGAGCTCCACCTCGACCTTCGGCGCGGCGGGCGCGTCCGGGAAGCTCACCTCCGCGCGGGGCAGCGCGAGGTTCGGCTCCGGATCCGGAGGGCACGCGGAGCCCGCGGGCGGCGGGATCGGCGGAGGCGCCGCCGGGAGCCGCGTGATGCAACGCGCGGTGCTCGTCGTCCGCGCGCTCGCGGCGTTCGGCGTCGGCTTGCGCGGCTCGTTGGCCGTCGGTGCCGGCGTCGGCTCCGGAGGCGTGCGGTTGCACGCCGTCGCGAAGAGCAAGGCCGCCGATACCGGCACGAAGAGGCCGAGCTCGAGCGCACGCACGCGAAAGAGCCGGAACGTCATCGTGCCGCGACTCTCGCACGTCGCGGGGCGACGCGCACGGGCCTGCGCAAACCGCGCAGGACAAAAAAGGAACGGCACCGCGTCCGGGCTCGGGGGGGGAAGCCTCAACGCGGTGCCGCCCGCGAGCTAGCGAGGTCCGTGCCAACACGGAAATGTCGAAAAAGTCGCCTCGAGCAGGTCGAGATCCTTTCAATTTCGAAAGAGTGAGGCGCAGAGGTGCAATTGGGCGAGGTCCTGGAGCTGAGGAGAAGTTGGGGAAAAACCGTTGAGGGCTCGGCCCTTGGCCGAGCCCTCGGGCTCCAGGCCTCCGGGCTCCAGGCTAGAGATTTCGGCTCCGGCCTGCACGCCGCCGGCTTCGCAAACACGCCACGGCTCCGTGCCTCCGAGACATCGACCGATGCACGAACGCTACGCCCGCCGCGAACGTTCTCCGCACTTCGACGAGCCTGCGCACCGGCACCGCGGCTCGAGGCTCGTAGGCACGGCGAAGCTCATCCGAGCCTCATCGTGCGTGCCCGGATGCTCCGTGCGCCAGGACGCCTTCGGCGCGTCCCCTGGAGCCCGGAGCCTGGAGCCTGGAGCCTGATCTACGCCCTCAAGCTCCGAATCCCCGCCCGATGCACCTTCCCCGGCAGCGGGCGGCCGACGATGCTCTCTGCGGCGCGGGCGGCCTCGACGAGGCGCTCGAGATCGACGCCCGTGCGCACGCCCATCCCCTCGAGCATGTAGACGAGGTCTTCGGTCGCGACGTTGCCTGCGGCGCCGGGAGCGTACGGGCAGCCGCCCATGCCGCCGACGGACGCGTCGAAGTGGCGGATGCCGAGCTCGAGGCCGACGACCACGTTCGCGAGCGCGGTGCCGCGCGTGTCGTGCATGTGCATCGCGAGCGCGTCGACGGGTAGCGCGTCGAGGGCGCGACGAATGACCTCGTACGTGCGGCGCGGCGTGCCTGCGCCGATCGTGTCGCCGAGCGAGATCTGGTAGCAGCCCATCTCGTAGAGGCGCTTCGCGATCGAGATCGCCGCCGCGGGCGAGACCTCGCCTTCGTAAGGGCACCCCCACACCGTCGAGACGTACCCGCGGACGCGCATCCCGGCTTCGCGCGCGGGCCCGATGACCTCCTCGAAGGCGGCGAGCGTCTCCGCGATCGTCTTGTTGACGTTCTTCTTGTTGTGCGTCTCGCTCGCGCTCATGAAGACCGCGATCTCCTTCATCCCGGCCTTCCGGGCGCGCTCGAGGCCGCGGGCGTTCGGGCAGAGCGCGCTGAACGTCACGTCGGGCGCCGACGGCGCCAGGCTCGTGTGCACGAGCTCGGCGAGCTCGTCCGCATCCGCGAGCTGAGGAATCCAGCGCGGCGACACGAAGCTCGTGATCTCGATCCGCTTGAGCCCCGCCGCGACGAGCGCGTCCAAGAGGCGGAGCTTGCCGGAGAGCGGAACCGTAGAGCTCTCGTTCTGGAGGCCGTCCCGCGGCGACACTTCGTAGATGCTCACCGCGTCCGGGACGCGCTCGAACAGGTCGGTTCCGCTCATGCGTCCATCTTTCGTACCGCGCTCGCCCGGACGCAAGGCTCGTCGATGATCCGCACGGCCGCCGCCGCGACCGCGCGTCCGCGGCGGGCCTTCCGGCCGCGCCCGCAGCGTCCGCGCGGAACTTCCGCGCCGTTGGCCCTGACAGTATGCTCCCCGCCATGACCGAGGAACGCGGGGGTTCTAGCGCGCTGAAAGGACGTCTCGCCGACGTCTACGTACGGGCGCTGGTCGACGGCTCTCTCGAAGCTCTCTCTCGGCGACTCGGCAACCGCGCGACGATCGACGATCCGCTCTTCGGTAGGGCGTCGACGCTCTCGTCGATCGACCCGCTGCTCGAGAAGGCGGCGACGCGCTTCAAGGAGGCAACGGCGTCGTACCGGCACGTCGCATCGACGACCGGCGTCGACCGCGACGTCTGCGAAGGCGTGCTGACGATGACGACGAGCACGGGCAAGTCCGAGCTCCCCATCGCCGTCGTCGCCGAGAGGCGTCGCCTCCGCGAGATCGAGCTCAGGATCTACTACGCGACGGGCTCCGGCCCGCGAAAGGCGGCGCCACCGACGCGGACCGCCGACGACGTCCCGCTTCCCCAGATCGTCGCGCACGTGCTCGACGCCCTACGGAAGGGCGCCGTCGAGCGCGTGCTCGCCGCGTTCGAGGAGGCGTCTCGCTGGGTCGATCCGCTCGGGCGCGTCCACGCCAAGCGAGACGGCGGCATGGCGTCGTTCCTCTCGGATTTGGGAGGCCGCCTCGATCTCGTTCCGACCGGCGCAGCCGACGACGGACGCACGTGCTGTCTCGAGGTGATCGCGACGCGTCGGCGGCAAGAAGCCCCGGAGCCCGCGACGCTCGCGTTCGAGCGCGGCGACAGCGGTCTCATCCGCGAGCTGCGTCTCTACTACGAGCCCTGAGCGTCACACGCCCACGAGCCGCATCTGCCGCCGGCTCGTCTGCGAGAACGGGATCGCGTACTGGCCGCTGAAGCACGCATGGCAGAAGTGGCTCGGCGGAAGGCTCGCCGCCTTCTCTCCGCCGGCCCCGCTCACGGCGTTGATCATCCCCTCGAGCGAGAGATACCCGAGCGTGTCGGCGGTGACGTAACGCGCGATCTCGTCGACCGTGTGGCTCGACGCGATGAGCTCGCGTCGGGTCGGCGTGTCGATGCCGTAGTAGCAAGGCCACTGCGTCGGCGGGCTCGAGATGCGCAGATGGACCTCGCGCGCGCCGGCGTCGCGCACCATCTTGATGATCTTGCGCGACGTCGTACCGCGGACGATCGAGTCGTCGATGACGACGACGCGCTTGCCGCGGAGGATCGACTCGACGGGGTTGAGCTTCAGGCGAACACCGAAGTGGCGGATCGACTGCTGCGGCTCGATGAACGTGCGGCCGACGTAGTGAGACCGGATGAGCCCCATCTCGAACGGGATCTTCCGCTCCCCCGCGTATCCGATCGCGGCTGGCACGCCGGAGTCGGGCACGGGGATGACGACGTCGGCGTCGACCGGAGACTCGACGGCGAGCCTCCGGCCGAGCTCCTTGCGGACCTCGTAGACGCTGCGCCCCGCGAGGTGCGAGTCGGGTCGGGCGAAATAGACGTACTCGAAGATGCAGTGCTGCGGGGTCTCCTTGCGCGGCAGGCGCATGCTCCGCATGCCCGAAGCGTCGATGACGAGGACCTCGCCCGGCTCGACGTCGCGCACGTACTCGGCCCCGATGAGATCGAACGCCGTGGGCTCGCTCGAGATGACCTGCGCGTCCTTGCGCGAAGGCAGGATGCCGATGCAGAGCGGACGGAGGCCGCGCGGATCGCGCACCGCAATGAGCGTGTCGTCGGTGAGGAACAGGAGCGAGTACGCGCCTTCGACGCGACCGAGCGCATCGACGACGCGATCCTCGATGGCGATCTCCTTGCTGCGCGCGACGAGGTGGACGAGCACCTCGGTGTCGGACGTCGACGAGAAGATCGAGCCCTGCGCCTCGAGCTCGGCGCGGACCTCCTCCGCGTTCGTGAGGTTGCCGTTGTGGCAGACCGCGAGCGATCCGCGGGCGTAGTCCACGGCGAAGGGCTGCGCGTTGCGGATGTGCGAGCCTCCTGCGGTCGAGTAACGGACGTGCCCGATCGCGGCCCGGCCGGGCAGCTTCTGGAGCTGCTCCGCGCTGAACGCGTCCTGGACGAGGCCCATCGCGCGATGGGCGTAGAGCTGCTCGCCGTCGCTCGTCACGATGCCGGCCGACTCCTGCCCGCGGTGCTGGAGCGCGTGGAGGCCGAGGTACGTGATGTTCGCGGCCTCGCCGTGCCCGTACACGCCGAAGACCCCGCACTGATCGTGGAAGTGGTCGTCCTCGAGCTCGAGCCCGCGCGGTCGTGAAGCCGTCGCCGGATCGAGGATGTTGAGGCGCCTTCGCGTCATCGGAGCCCCGGAACCTAGTGGGTCCTCGGCCCGGACGCCAGAGCGAGCTCTCCCGCCGGCCGAGGCCGTGATCCCCTGCCCTCACTTCCCCGGTCCCGGGTAAGTCGCCGTGATCGAGATGCGGTAGCGGACGTGCTCGTGCTTGATCGAGGAAAACGGCAGGCTCGAGAGCTTGCTCTTGACCGCGCGCTCGCAAGCGCCGGCGATCTTCGGGCTCTTCAAGGTGCGGCCTTCCCTCGGCGTCGAGACCGCCACGGTCTTGCGCCTGAAGTTGACGTCCGCGACGAAAATGATCGAACCGCCGCCGGCGTCTTTCGGGACGCACGAGGTGCTGTCCTCGATCGCCTTCGCGAAGGCCTTCTCGAGCTCCACGACGTGGTCGCACTTGTCCGGGGGCGTCTTCTTCGGGCCGGGGTCGTGACAGGAGAGGATCTTGGGCTCGCTGATGACGAGCTTCTCCTCGACCGGCGCGGTCGGGCTCCCGGTGACCGCCGGCAGCGCTCCGGCGTCGAAGCCGCCCGTCGACACGGAGATCGACTCCGCGCGCGGGCGCCTCCAGAGGTAGAGCGGGATCGCGACGAGCACGAGCCCGAGGATGAGCGCCACGATCATCTGGAGGCGCGCCGGCCGATCGATCTGCGCGTCGAGCGCATCGAAGCTCGCGCGCGACGAGCGAGGCTCGCTGGGCGGCACCGTCGCGCGCGACGACGAAGGACCGAAGTCGCCCGATGATCCGAATCTGGGACGGCCTTGCTGCGGCGAGTGGTCGGCCACGACGACGGCTCCGCCACGTCACCGACCTCAGGTCGGCTCGATCAGCGAGCGGACGTTCATCCCGGGCTCGTACCGGGCGATGGAGGCGACGAGGTCGAGACCGTCGGGGAGCATGCCCTGGACCTGACCGACGACCTGCTCGACGAGGTTCCGGGCCTCCTGCGGTCCGGGCCCGGTCATGCAGACAGCGAACCGGAGGGGCCCGGTGCGTCCCGCCGTGACGGCGATCAGCGAGAGCAAGAGCATGTCCGTCAGCTCGACGACGCGCATCGCAGCGCGACGGAACGCGAGCATCTCCAGGATCGTGGGACGGTCGGAGACGAGCCGGTTCGGTCCGCGGATCTCGTAGCGGGCTATGCTGAGCGGCTGCTCGACCCAGTCGCTGTAGGCCGCTTCTTCGTCGAGCCCCTTCAAGAAGTGCTCGCGGAGGAGCAGGCCGGTGAGCCCGTCGCGACGAGACAGGTACTGGCGGGCGCGCTTGTGATGCGCGCTCTCGGGGCCGAAGCTCACGAGCTTGAGACGCAGCTCGCCGAGCTGGATCTCGCCGCCGTGCATCAGGTTGACGACCTTCTTCCGCTCGTACGTGTGGTCGACGTACGTGCCGTTCGTCGAGCCGAGATCCTCGATCTGCCACGTGCCCGCCTGCCACCGCGCGTTCGCGTGATGGCCGCTGACGGTGGCCTCCGGCACGACGATGTCGACGTCGCCGCGGCGGCCGATCGACAGCGTCGGACGGTTGAGCGGGATGAGCTCGCCGACGAACTCCGGCGCGTTCGTCGCGTACGTCGCGAGCAGCGCCTGAGCGCCCGGCGTGAAGTTCGCCTGCGCGCTGCGCCCGGGCGGCGGGCCCGGGTCGAGACGCTCGCGCGCGACCTGCACCGGGTTCGTCGTGAGCTGAACCGGGTTGAAGAAGCGCAGGTGTCGCGCGGGGAGCCGCTGCGAGGCGTCGTCCGAGAGGCACCGGAAGATCTGCTTGATCTCGTCGACGCTGAGCCCCGCGGGCACGTCGAACATGATCTGCTGACGCATCGGCTTGGCGCGGGGCTTGTAGCCCGGCTCCGGGACACGGCACGTCCACATCTCCCAGAGCGTCAGGCCGAGCGCGTAGAGATCGTCCTCGATCGACGCGCCTCCGGAGCGGATGCGCTCCGGCGCCATGTAGTTCGGCGTTCCGCCGTCGGGCGGCGCACCGGGGCGACGCGCGGAGAGGCGGGCACGCTCCTTCGCGAAGCCGAAGTCGAGCACGACGGCCTTGCCGATCGATCCGTCGGGGTTCGACGTGACCATGATGTTGCCCGGCTTGAGGTCGCCGTGCACGAGGCCGGTCGCATGGATGGCCGCCACGCCGCTGCAGATGTCCGACGCGATGCGCCGGAACTCGTCGGACGTGTATCCCCCTTGGGCTTTCTTGCGACGGATGTGCGTGTGGAGCGTCTGCCCGACGATGTGCTCCATCACAAGGATCGGGCCGTAGGGCGATGGGGCGAGATCGTGGACGCGACAGACGTTCGGGTTCGATACGGAGCGCGCGAGAATCAGCTCCTGCCGGAGCGCCTCGTCGTCGCCCGGCATGCGCGCCTCTTCACGAACGATCTTGAGGGCGACCGCCTGCTGCGTCGCGCGATCGTACGCGAGGAAGACCTCGCCCATTCCCCCCTTCCCGAGGCTCTGTCGGATCTCGTATCGGTCGTTGATGACCGTCCCTGGCGAGATCGGGGGCGGCGAGCTGCGCTGGGTCTCGGACATTCCGCGGTTGTTTCTTGCTCACCCCCGATGGAGCCGGCGCGCCGTCGCGTGGGAGCTCGCATCGGAGGGGCTCATCAAGGGTGTCATGATTCGCGATTCGTCCGCAACCTAGAAAGCCGGCGGGGTTTTTCCTACGTTTCCATCGTGGCCGGAGGACCGGCCGGAGGCGACCGTGGGCGACGACGGCGGGCGTGTCTCGGGAATCCTCCAGGGGCTCGCCGAGCTCGCCTCGAGGCTCGGGATCGAGGTCCGCGTCGAGCCGTTCGGGCTCCGCCTGGCGGGAAAAGGCGGGCTCTGCCGCATCGGGAACCGGCGCGTCATCCTCGTCGACGCAGGGCTATCCCACCTGGAGCAGGCGGGCGTCATCGGGGAGGCGCTCGGCAAGGTGGTCCCGCCCGGCTTCGAGGTGCCCGACCAGCTCTGGCCGTACCTCCGGACCGGGCACGCCCACGTCGCGCCGCTCTTGCGTCCCAGACCTCTCGCCTCGACCTCCCCGACCACCCCTCGGCCTCGACCCCCGGGCGCGTCTCGACCAGGTCTCCGCGGCCGGTGACCCGCCGTTGCACCCCGGGCCGGCGGCCGGTTCCGGTCAGGAGACGAGCGCGTAGAGCTTCTCGAGCGCCTCGTCGATCTTGGCGACGTCGGTGCCGCCCGCCTGCGCCATGTCCGGCCGCCCGCCGCCCGACCCGCCGAGGACCTGCGCGACGGGGCGGATCAGCTCCCCGGCCTTGAACCGGTCCGTGAGCGACTTCGACACGGTGAGGACGAGCATCGCCTTCGGCCCTGCGACGGCGCCGACGAGCACGATGGAGTCGCCGAGCTTGTCGCGCAGCTTCTCCGCGAGCTCGCGAAGCATCGCCGCATCCGTGACGTCGACCTTCACGGCGAGCGCCTTGCCGAACGGCAGTTCCCGCGCGCCCGCGAGCCATCGCTCGAGGCCGCCGCCCGCCGCGCCGCCGCCTCCGCCCAATGCGAGCTTCCGCTTCGTCTCGGCGAGCTCCTTGTCGAGCTTCTTCGTGTCCTCGATGAGCTTCTCGATCTTCTCGGGCAGCTCGTGAGGCGCGGCCTTCACGAGCCGGGCGGCGTTCTTCACGGTGGCCTCGAGCTGACGCACGTACGCGAGCGCGTTGAAGCCCGTCGCGGCCTCGATGCGCCGCACGCCGGCCGCGACGCCGCTCTCCGAGAGGATCTTGAACATGCCGATCTCTCCGAGGGCGCGCGCGTGCGTGCCTCCGCAGAGCTCGACACAGTCCTTCGTCATCGTGAGCACGCGCACGACGTCGCCGTACTTCTCCTCGAAGATCGCGATCGCGCCGCGCTTGCGCGCCTCCGCCTGCGGCAGCACCTCCGTCTGCACCGGCGCGTCGCTCAGGATCTTCTCGTTGACGAGGTCCTCGATGCGCTGGATCTCCTCGGGCGTGAGCGGCCGGCCCGACGAGTAGTCGAAGCGGAGGCGGTCCGGCGCGACGAGCGAGCCCTTCTGCTGCGCGCTCTCGCCCACGACCTTGCGGAGCGCCCAGTGCAAGAGGTGCGTGGCGGAGTGGTTGCGCCGCGTCGCGGTCCGGAGCGCGTGATCGACCTCGAGCTCGACGGTCTCGCCCTCCTCGATCGCGCCCTCGAGGACCTCGCCGAAGTGGACGACGAGGCCCTGGAGCGGCTTCTGCGTGTCGAGGACGCGCACGCGGGCGCCGCTCTTCGAGCGGATCTCGCCCTTGTCGCCGACCTGTCCGCCGGCCTCGCCGTAGAACGGCGTGATGTCGGTCACGATCGCGACCTTGTCGCCCTTCTCGACGCGCTTCGTCGCGGTGGTCGGGTGATCGGGGTTCTCGCGGTTGTGCGCGAGGAACAGGACCTTCCCCTGCCCCTCCTCGCGCTCGTAGCCGATGAACTGGACGGACGCCTTCTCGTCGCCGCCGTGCGCGTCGCGGACGGCCTGGAGCGCGTGCCGCCAGACGTCGCCGACGGCCTCGTCGCCGACCTTCGAGCCTTCGCTCAGCTTGCGGTGCCGCTCGAGCTCGTCCTTGTAGCCCGCGTAGTCGATGTGCACGCCGCGCTCGCGGGCGATGACGTCCGTGAGGTCGTTCGGGAAGCCGTACGTCGCCTCGAGATCGAAGACGACCTTGCCCGGAAGCATGCCCTGCCCGGTCGCCTTCAGCTTGCCGATCTCCTCGTCGAGGATCTTGAGGCCGCGGTCGATCGTCTCCCGGAAGCGGATCTCCTCCTGCTCGGCCGTGCTCGCGATGAGCGCCTTGCGCTCGCGGAGCTCGGGGTACTGGTCGCCCATGAGGTTGACGACCTCGAGCGCCACCTCGTGGAAAAACGGCCTGTCGATCCCGAGGCGGTGACCGTGACGGATCGCACGGCGCATGACGCGCCGGAGGACGTACGGACGTCCGGCGCGGTCCGGCAGGATGCCCTCGGCGACGAGGAAGGCCGTGAGCCGCGCGTGGTCGGCGATGACGCGCATCGAGACGTCGTCGTCGGACTGCGAGCCGCGGTACGGCTTCTTCGCGATCTCGGCCGCCTTCTCGACGAGCGCTCGGAGCAGATCCGTGTCGTAGTTGCTGGTCTTGCCCTGGAGCACGCTCGCCACGCGCTCGAGGCCCGCGCCCGTGTCGACGCACGGCTTCGGCAGCGGCGCGAGCGTGTAGCCCGCTTCGTCGGAGCCGGAGCGGTCGAACTGCATGAAGACCAGGTTCCAGAGCTCCATCCAGCCCTTGCCGTCGGGCGTGGGCTCCTCGCCGAACTTGGACAGATCCGGCTCGCCGTCGCCGCTGAAGTAGTGGATCTCGGTGCACGGGCCGCACGGGCCGGTGTCGCCCATCTGCCAGAAGTTGTCGCCGGGCGCGCCCGGGATGCCGAGGATGCGGTCGTCACCGAAGCCCGTGACCTTGCGCCAGATCGCACGCGCTTCGTCGTCCGCCGGGATCCCTTCGGCTCCTCCGAAGACGGTGATGACGAGCCTCTCCTTCGGGATCTGCCACACGCCCGTGACGAGCTCCCACGCCCAGGCGATCGCGTCCTCCTTGAAGTAGTCGCCGAAGGAGAAGTTGCCGAGCATCTCGAAGAACGTGTGATGGCGCGCGGTGACGCCGACGTTCTCGAGGTCGTTGTGCTTGCCCGAGATGCGGATGCACTTCTGGCTCGACGTGGCCCGCGTGAACGGCCGCTTGTCCTTGCCCGTGAACACGTCCTTGAACGGGACCATGCCGGCGTTCGTGAACATGAGCGTCGGGTCGTTCTGCGGGATGAGCGGCGCCGAAGGGCAGACCGTGTGCCCCTTGCTCTTGAAGAAGTCGAGGAACGAAGCGCGTACGGCCGATGCGGTCCACGAAGAGCTCATGTTTGGGTGGCGGTACTTACCACTTCGGCGCGAGCCGATCGACCCGAGGCGCTCGGTCGCGCCCCCGAGGTCGCGACGCGAGCGCCGGCCCCGGCTCTTTCGGCGGCCGCGCCCGGCCGTCGCGCGACGGGTAGGGCTCCGCCCGGCCGCATGGACGCTCTGCCGGCGGCGAGGCGCTCGAGCCCGCGTGCTAACGGGTGAGCGCGGCGAGCTCGGCCCCCATCGAGCCGACGGCGCTCTCGACCGCTCCGCCGACGACGCGGTTCTGGAGCTCGTAGAGGTTCGCCTTCGACACCCGCCCGCCGCCGTGGCTCCCGGATGCGTTGCCGCTCACGGTGCCCTTGAGCGTCTGGCCGGGCAGCATGCGGATCGACATGTCGACCTTGGCGCTGACCACGGTCGACCCGTCCGTGCCCTTGACCTGCGTGAGCTTCGTGAGGTTGCCGTCGACCTGGAGGACCGGGATCTTCTTCTCGGTCGCCTTCTTGACCACGGCGGGATCGGAGCCGTCGATCACGAGCGCGCCCTTGATCGTCCCCGCCTTCGCTTTGGCCGCCTGTCGCATGACCGCGTCGAGGTCGGAGCCGCGCGTGCCCGAGAGGTTCTTCATCGTCCCGAGCTGCACGACGTAGCGCGCACCCGCGAGCGAGGTCGTGGCGTTGGGGCTCTTGACGTTCGCGCTGCCACGGATCTTCTCGATGGTCTCCTTCAGCGCGGTCTTCACCGTGCCGTAGCTCTCGGATTTGAGCGCCCGCTCGAGCGGAGCGATGCTCGCCGGATCGCCGATGCTGCCGAGGCCCGCCGCGCACGCGACGCGAACGGCCGGATGCGAGTCGCGGAGGCAGGCCTCGAGATCGGCACGCGCCGACGGACCGGCGCGCCCGAGACGGAGCGCTGCCTGGACACGCACACGGAAGTCGGGGGACTCCGCGAGCTCGCGATCGTATGCGCCGGAATGACCCGTGACCGTCAGCGCGGCGGCGACGACGGCCGCCTGCAATGCGCGCCAGAGGACACAACGAGGAGTCACGCCCAGACCTCCCGCTACGCGGCTCGAACGACGACGATCCTTGGGAGACGAAAGCGAAGCGTCAGAAGCGTGCTCGACGTGTCGCCGTGCAGACGAGTTGGACGAGCGATCGCAGGAAGGTTTCATCGACGACCCGGATCGACGTCCACCCCGTGTATTTTTCTAACGGAAAGGCGGGCGCCCGACGACCGTTTTTCTTCCACCGGCTCGACACGAATAGATGCGATTTTCGCAGGTTCCACGAGACCGGCGGCGTTGTCCGCGCCGGTCGGAGCTTGGACGAGCCGAGCGCTGACGACGCGAGCGTCCACCTCTCCAACCTCCACGCAGCGCCGACCGCTCGCTCGTACGAGGTGGGTGCGAAGGGCGCGCGCTCGGGAGCTCGGAGGACTCCCGAGCGCTTTCGTCAGCCGTCGGAGGTGCAGACTTTGACGCCGCTCTTCACCGCGCACTTGATGCCACGATCGCAATCGGCGTCCGTGTTGCACTTCTTCCGGCACATGCCTTGAGTCAGCGCCCAGTTGTCCGGGCACTTCCCGTTCACCGGCGGGACCGCCTGAACGCCCTTCGGCGGCTGCGGGATCTTGTCGGTGTCGGGCTTGGTGTTCTGGTTGTTCTGGCTCCCACCGCCGCCGGCATCGGGGACGATGCGAACGATCCCCTTGCTGCCACCGCCGCCGCCGCCTCCGCCGCCGGCATCGACCACCGTGGTGTTGCCGCCGCCGCCTCCGCCGGCATCGACCACCGTGGCGTTGCCGCCGCCACCGCCGGCATCGACGTTGGTCGGCTGCGGAGGTCGAGGCGTCGGGTCGGGTTCGGGTGGCGACTTCTTCTCCTCCGCCGTCGGCACGGCGGGCGTGTCGGTGGGCGCAGGCGCCGCCTCCTCGAACGCCTTCGGAGGCACCCAGCCGATCAGCTTGGAGCCGTCCCCCGAGGGATCGTCGAACGAGACGAGCACGGCGGTGTTGTGGTACCGCGCGATCTTCACGACCGCCGTCCCCTTCGGCAGCGGCGCGACGGGCACCCCGTTGCCGGGGAAGGTCCGTGCGACGATGCCGTCGTTGGAGATGACCGCCGGCTCGTTCGGAAGGGCCGTCTCCGTCTCGTAGCGAAGGACCTGGTCCTCGTTCTTCGCGCCGGTGCCCGTCACCTTCACCGTGGCGGCGTCGACGAGCGCCGCCTCGGGATCCGTGTCCGGATCGTCGTCGAGGAGCTTCTTCTTCAGGAGCGGGCAGCCGATGAAGGAGGATGCAAAGACGATCGCGGAGAGCGCGACGGCGACGTGCCTCATCGAATCACCTCTGAATCAACGACAGGGACGAGAACCGAGCGGCAGCTCACTTGCACTGCGTCTTCGACTCGGCGCAGACGACCTTCGTCTCGTTGTCGCACTTGATGCAGTAAAACGGCCTGTTCTTGCACTCGCGCTCCGCGTTGACGGCGTTCGTGCACGGCCGGTGGCACTTGCCCGTCTTCTTGACGAACACGAAGTTGGCCGGGCACGTGTTGTTCGCCCCGGGCGCGACGACGTCCTGCGCCGGGCCGGAAGGCGCGGGAGCTGGGCTCGGAGCCGGGTTGGGGGCCGGTCCGGCGTCGACCGTGGCGGGCGCGCCGGCGTCTTTGACGATGCGGACGATCCCGCGTGAGCCTCCGCCTGCGTCCGCCTCCGGCGTCGGCGGTGTGGGCGGCGGTGCCGGCGGCGCTCCCGCGTCGTGCGAGTGCGAGACGATGCACATCGTCACGCTGTCGCCGGGCTTCCCGTTGACGAGCTTCGCGGCGGATCCCTTGCACACCTGACCGCTCGGGCAGTCCGCGTCCGCGCTGCAGATCTTTCCGCAGAAGGGCGCGTCCCCGAAGAGCGCGACCTCGCCCTCGGGGCACGTGAGCGACCCGGCGTCGGGGATGACCGCGCTGAACGCATCGCGGTGGATCCAGCCCATCAGCCGGGTTCCCGGCGCCCGCGGATCGTCGAAGGTGATGAGGAAGTAGCGATCGCGCTGCGCGATCTGCGTCACCTCCCAGCCCTTGGGGATGTTCACGATGAGCTCGCCGTTCGGCGACTCGCGGACGTTGTACGCGCGGAGCGTCGTCGCGCTGACGTCGGGGAGCTTCGTCTCGTCGGGGAATCGCGCGACGTCACCCTCGTTCGTCGCGAGCGCCGGGGGCGCGGGCTCGGGCGACGGCGTGATCCCGGAATCATCCTCTTCGACGACGACGCTCGCCTCGGGCACGCCCGCCTCTTCCGCCGCCGCCTCCTCTCCCCGCTTCTTCAGCTTCTCGAGGAGCGAGTTGCAGCTCACGACGAACATCAGGGCGACGAGACCGACCGTCCCGCGATTGACGATCCTCATGGGAACCGCAGGCTACCCTTTTTTCGAGCGCGACGGCGTGTCTCTTCGCGCGTCAGGACGCGATGCCGACGAGCCAGTCGACCAGGATGCGATACCCCTGGAAGAGGAGGGCGCAGTCGGTCGACTCGTTCCTCTGATGCGCCTGGGCGCTCTCGCCCGGACCGAAGTTGACCGCCGGGATCCCCAGCGCCGAGAAGCGGGCCACGTCCGTCCACGCCTGTTTCGGCTCGACGCCACGGACGCCGCTCGCGATCAGCTTCTTGACGAGCGGATGGCTCGCCGCCGGAGGCGCCGCCGGGGACAGATCGGTGAACGCGACGTGCCCGTCCTCGCCGACGAGGGCGCGGACGTCCGCCTGCGCCTGCTCGAGCGACGTGTTCGGGGCGAAGCGGTGATTGAGGTTCAGGGTGAACCGATCGGGGACGACGTTGCGGCCGCGGCCCCCGTTCGCGAGCGTGACGGTCGTGACCGTTCGGTACACGTACCCGTCGATGACGTGCTCGATCGGGCGCAGGGCCGCGAGCCGCCCGAGGAGGGCCGCTCCCTTCGTGATCGCGTTCTCGCCCTCCCACGGCCGCGCCGAGTGGCCGGTCTTCCCCTCGAACGTGACGGTCGCGTGGATCGATCCGCAGCAGCCGAGGTGCAGCCGGTTGTCCGAGGGCTCGAGGCAGACCGCGAGGTCGACCGTGCGGAGGTCCTCGTCGGCCTCCAGCACCGGCCCGAGCTCGTTCTCGAGGTACGGGCCCTCCTCGCGCGCGTAGAAGACGAGCGTGAGGTCGCAGGCGACGCGCGGCGCGGCGAGCTCGGCCGCGACGATCATGACCGCGAGACCGGCCTTCATGTCGGCGGCGCCCGCGCCGTAGATGCGCCCGTCCTCGTACCGCGCCGGTCCGTTCTCGGTGCGAACGGTGTCGAGGTGGCCGACGAGCGCGACGTGCGGGCGACCGGGCTCGCGCTTGCGGATCACCGGCACGACGATGGAGTCGCCGTACCGGCGGATCGGCCCTGCGAGGTCTCGGCGAGAGAGCCGCTTCTCGACCTCGTCGCAGAGCCGTTTCTCTTCGCCGATCGGCGACGGGATGGAGCAGAGCCAGAGGAGCGTCTCCTCCAGCGCCGCGTCCGTCGGCGTCCTTCCTTCGAGCTTCTGCCGCGATTCGATCGACACTGCGCGCACGTCAGACGGGCACCGCGAAGTCGCGGAGCGCGTCGTTGAGGCTCACCTTTCTGTCGGTCGACTCGGACCGCTTGCCGATGATGAGCGCGCAGGGGACGCCGAACTCGCCGGCGGGGAACTTCTTCGTACGGACGCCCGGGATGACGACCGAGCGCGGCGGGACGCTGCCCCGGTGCTCGACCACCTCCGGACCGCTCACGTCGAGGATGGGGGTCGACGACGTGAGGACCACGCCCGCGCCGATGACGGCCTCCTTGCCGACGTGCATGCCTTCGACGATGACGGCGCGCGATCCGACGAAGACGCCGTCCTCGACGATGACGGGCCGCGCTCCCGGCGGCTCGAGGACGCCGCCGATCCCGACGCCGCCGGCGAGGTGCACGTCCTTGCCGATCTGGGCGCACGATCCGACCGTCGCCCAGGTGTCGACCATCGTGCCCGCCCCGACGCGCGCGCCGATGTTGACGTAGCCGGGCATCACGATGACGCCCGGCTCGCAGAACGCACCGTACCGGATGACGCCCGGCGGGACCACGCGGACGTTCTGCCCCGCGAGGTCCTTCTTCAGCGGGATCTTGTCGTGGAACTCGAACGGACCGACCTCCATCTTCTCCATCCCGCGGACGGCGAAGTAGAGGAGGATGGCCTGCTTGACCCACGCGTGCGTCTCCCACTGCCCGTCGGGCTCGGAAGGAGGCGAGGCGACGCGGAGCTCACCGCGATCGAGCCGTTCGATCGTCCGCTCGACCGCGCTCGAGTACGCGGGGTCCTTGAGCTTCGAGCGGTCGGCGAACGCCGCTTCGATCAGAGCGCGGTCCTCCTGGTTCATCTCGGTACGCTCCCGTCTCGTCGAGTCTCGTCGAAGAGCCGATCAGCCCGCCTCGGGCGCGACCTCGTACGCCGGGAAGAAGAACGCGATCTCCTTCTTCGCGTTCTCGAGCGAGTCCGAGCCGTGGACCGCGTTCTCGCCGACGTTCGTGCCGTAGAGCTTGCGGATCGTCCCCGCCTCCGCCTTCGCCGGATCGGTCGCACCCATGACCTTGCGGTAGTGGGCGACGGCGTCCTCGCGCTCGAGCACGGAGACGAACACGGGCGAGCGGGTCATGAACTCCACGAGCTCGCCGAAGAACGGACGCTCCTTGTGGACCGCGTAGAAGCCCTCCGCCATCGCACGCGTGAGGTGGATGCGCTTGCACGCGATGATGTTGAAACCGGCCTCCTCGAGCATCGCGAGGATGGCGCCAGCCTTCTTCTTCTCGACGGCATCGGGCTTGATGATGGAAAGCGTTCGTTCGACAGCCATGGTTTGCTCCGCGCGGGATTCCGAGGGCAAGGGTCGAAAGGTCGACCGGTTGTTCTTCTTCGAAAGTCGCCGAGCCGCGAGGCTCGACGCGATAGCCCTTTAGGATCGGCCGCCGGAAACTGCAAGGACGTGGTACAGCCTGGACCGATGCATGCGAGCCCTCCGTCCGAGCACTCCTCCGAGACGCGGCAAGAGAGCGACGTCATCGTGGTCGGCGGCGGAGTCAACGGCCTCGTCTGCGCGCTCGTGCTCGCGCGCTCCGGCCTCTCGGTTCAGGTCGTCGAAGACAAGCCCGCCCTCGGCGGCACCCACCGTACGGAGTACCCGTTCACCAAGGCGCCGCGCCTCGCCGCGTACACGGGCGCGCACCGCATCGGTTTCGTGCCCCCCGAGCTCCAGGCGCAGCTCGGCGTGACGCTGCCGCTCGCGCCGCGCGACCCGTCGATGTTCGTCCCGACGACGACGCCGGGCCGGTTCCTGCTCGCGGGCCCGGGCAACGAAGGCCTGCGCGCGGCGAGCGGCGGGGTCCTGTCGGAGCACGACGCGCGCGCTCTCGAGGCGATGCACGCCGAGCTCGACGCGCTCGTCTCCGACCTCGCGCCGGCGTGGCTCGCCGCGCCGATGCCGGTCGAGGAGGTCGCCGAGGCGTGGGTACGGCCGGCGCTGCGCGAGGTCTTCGTCGCGCTCTGCCGCGGGAGCTTCGCCGAGTACGTCGCACGCTTCGGAATCCAGAGCGGCCTCTTGAAGGCCGCGCTCGCGGCCGACGCGCTCGGACGCTCCTTCGCGTCGTGGGACACGCCCGGCAGCGGCGCGGCGCTGCTCGTACGTCACGCCGCGCTCTCCGCGACGGGCGGGCGGGACGCCGTCGCGGTCGGCGGACCGAACGCGCTGGCCCGCGCGCTCGCCGAAGCCGCGCAGGCCGCAGGCGCGAAGCTCGTGACGGGCGCAGCGGTCACGAAGATCGAGGTCGAGGGCAACACCGTCAAGGGCGTCGTCCTCGCGGACGGCTCCTTCCTCGAGACCGGCGCCGTCGTCGCGAGCGCGGATCCCTGGCGCCTGCGCGCGCTCGTGGGCCCCGAGCGATTCCCTGCGGAGTACACGCGTCGCATCGACGGCTTCGCCCGACCGGGCGGGATCGCGAAGCTCGTCGTCGCGTTCTCGGAGCTCCCGCGATTCGCGGCGCTCGCGGAGCCTCGTGGACAGCACCGCGCGACGACGTTCCTCCTGCCGGGCGGCGAAGAGGACGCCGTGCGCGCGCTCGGCCGCGCGTTCGCCGATGCGAGCGCGGGCCGCATCCCCGCGGAGCCGCCGATCGAGTGCGTCTTTTCGTCCGCGGCCGACGAGTCGCTCCGCGATCCCGAAGGACGTCACTCCGCCTCGCTCCTCGTGCCGTGGGCTCCGTACGACATCGCGGGCTCGACGTGGGCGGCCGAAGAGGAGCGCTTCACCGCGGCGCTGCTCGACGCGCTCGAGGTTTTCGCGCCGGGCGCGCGTTCGCTCGTGGTCGACGCCGTGCTCTACCATCCGAAGAAGATCGAGGCGCACTTCGGGATCACGCGCGGCCACTTCGGCCACGTCGACGACACGTTCGTCTTCGGCGATCGGCTGGCGCCCACGACGCCCATCGGCGGCCTCTACACGTGCGGCCGCGGCAGCGCTCCGGCCGGCAACGTGTTCGGCGTCGCCGGCCTCAACGCGGCTCGCCGCGTGGTCGCCGACTTCGAGCTGGCGCTCGAGCGGACGGAGGTGGGGCTCGTCTGACTCCGCTGGCGGCTGCGGACACCGCGCTGCGTGTCCACGCCGGAAGGCGCGCGCGCCGTCGGCTCGTCGGCGTGCCCGTCGTGCGTGCGCGCGAGGTTCTCGCGGGCGGAAGGCGCCCTGTACTCCCTGTCGTCCAATCGTCACATCGAAAGTGGAAATGCGAACGGCGCCAAGGCCCGAAGGCCAAGGCGCCGCATGCACCTTCCGCGCGTGAGAGCGCGCGGGTCGTTCAGCTCATCATCGACTTGAGCGTCGACGCCATGTCCGCCGGGGTGGGGGCGACCTTCGCGCCGGCGGCGGTGAGCGCGGCGATCTTCGCGGCGGCCGTGCCCTTGCCGCCCGAGATGATGGCGCCGGCGTGGCCCATGCGCTTGCCGGGCGGAGCCGTCGTTCCGGCGATGAACGCCGCGACGGGCTTCGTCATCTTCGACTTGATGAACTCCGCGGCGCGCTCCTCTGCGCCGCCGCCGATCTCGCCGATCATGATGACCCCGTGCGTGTCGGGGTCGTTCTGGAACAGCTCCAGCACGTCGACGAAGTCCATCCCGTTGACCGGGTCGCCGCCGATGCCGACGCAGGTCGACTGCCCGATGCCGAGCGCCGTGAGCTGACCGACGGCCTCGTACGTGAGCGTGCCCGACCGGGAGACGACGCCGATGTGTCCCGGCTTGTGGATGTGGCCGGGCATGATGCCGATCTTGCACGCGCCCGGCGTGATGATGCCCGGGCAGTTCGGGCCGATGAGGCGCGGGATCGGCTTGCCGTTCGCGCGCGCCTCCGCCTGCATCGCCTCGAGCACGCGCCGCACGCCGAGCATGTCGACGACGGGGATGCCCTCGGTGATGCAGACGACGAGCTCGATGCCCGCATCGAGCGCCTCGAGGATCGCGTCCGCGGCGCCCGGAGGCGGGACGAAGATGCACGTGGCGTTCGCGCCGGTCTCCCGGACCGCCTGCTTGACGGTGTCGAAGACGGGGACCTTGCCTTCGAACTTCTCCCCGCCGCGCGTGGGCGTGACGCCACCGACGACGTTCGTGCCGTACTCGATCATCTGCTTGGCGTGGAACGAGCCCGCGCCGCCGGTGATGCCCTGGACGATGAGCCTGGTGTCCTTTCCGACGAGGATGCTCATTTCGATGCTCCCTTGATGACAGCCTCCACGACCTTCCGCGCACCGTCGGCCATGTCGCTCGCGGCCTGGATGGCGAGACCGCTCTCGTTCAGGATCTTGCGACCGAGCTCGACGTTCGTGCCCTCGAGGCGCACGACGAGCGGGACCTTGAGCCCGAGCTCCTTGGCGGCAGCGACGACGCCGTTCGCGATGACGTCGCACTTCATGATGCCGCCGAAGATGTTGACGAAGATGGCCTTCACCTTCGGGCTCTTCAGGATCATGCTGAAGGCCTTCGTGACCTGCTCCTGCGTGGCGCCGCCGCCCACGTCGAGGAAGTTCGCGGGCGACACGCCGTGCTTCTCGCCGGCGTGCTTGATGATGTCCATCGTCGCCATGGCGAGGCCGGCGCCGTTGACGAGGCAGCCGACGTTGCCGTCGAGCGAGACGTAGTTGAGCCCGGCCTCCTTGGCCTCGAGCTCGACCGGATCCTCCTCGTCCCGGTCGCGGAGCTCGTTCCAGCTCTTGTGCCGGAAGTCGGCGTTGTCGTCGAAGTTGATCTTCGCGTCGAGCGCCACGACGTCGCCGTTCTTGAGCACGACGAGCGGGTTGATCTCGAGCAGCGAGCAGTCCTCCTCCACGAAGCAGCGGTAGAGGCTCGACATCAGCCGCACGAACTTGGCGATCGTCTCCTTGCCGTACTTCATCAGGCCGAGCCCGAACGCGATCTCGCGCGCCTGGAACGGCATGAGGCCCGTGACGGGGTCGACGTGGACGGTCAGGATCTTCTCGGGCGTCTCCGCTGCGACCTTCTCGATCTCGACGCCGCCCTCGGTCGAGGCCATGAAGGCGATACGGCGCTTCTCGCGATCGACGACGGCGCCGAGGTAGAGCTCCTGCGCCATGTCGAGGCCCTGCTCGATGTAGAGCCGGCGGACCTTCTGCCCCTCGGGCCCCGTCTGGTGCGTGACGAGCTGCATGCCGAGCATCTTCTCGGCGATCTGTCGCGCCTCCGCAGGGCCCCCCTTCGCGACCTTGACGCCACCGCCTTTGCCGCGGCCGCCTGCGTGGATCTGCGCCTTGACGACGACGACCTGATTCCCGGTCTCGGTCACGAGCCGCTTCGCAGCCTCCTCGGCCTCGTCCACGGAGAAGGCCGGATAGCCCTTCGGGACGGGGACGCCGTACTTGGCGAAGATCTGTTTGCCTTGGTACTCGTGAATCTTCACGCGACCCTCCAAAAACGTGAGTCCGAGTCGCCCGAGGGCGACGCAACGGAGCGTTGGGGTGCAGGCCCCAAGAAGACGTAGGGGCCCGCGACGCTACCACGTCACGGCGAACACCGCTCGGCTGAACGACCTACTGAACGGTCACGGCCGTCGAGCCCTTGACCAGCTCGGACGCAGCCCCGCCGTCGGCGGCCCCACCGTCGTCCGCCTCACCGGCATCGGCCGCGCCGGCGCTCGCGCCACCATCATCAGCCCCGCCGTCGGCCGCGATGGTGGTGACCGCGGGGGCGGTCGCCGTGATCGTCGTCTGACCGGCGGCGACGCCGGTGGCGACCCCGTTCGCGTCGACGGTCGCGATGTCGTCACGGGCAGAGCTCCACGTGACGGAGCTCGTCATGTCGGCCATCGAGCCGTCGCTGAAGACCCCGTGCGCGGACAGCTGCAGCGTCTGCCCGGCCGTGATGGTGGCCGGGTTCGGCGTGACCACGATCGCGCGAAGAACCCGCTCGCCGCCATCGACGCCGTGAACGACGCTGAAGGTCGCCGTCACGACCGCATCGCTGGACGTGTCGCCGATCCAGACGAGGGCGTTCCCCGTCTCGTCTCCGGCGGTGACGAGCCCCTCGTTCGAGACGCTCACGACGTTTCGATTCGACGAGGTGTAGACCACGCGATGGGTCACGTCGTCGATCGGCCCACCCGGAAACCGCCGCGTCACGACGAGCTGCAACGTCTGTCCCGGAACCAGCGTCGCCGTGGTCGGAGACACCTCGAGCACGGGCTGCACCGGATGCGAGCAGCTCGCGGCGACGACGACCAAACCGAGGAGGCCGAGAAGGAAGATGAGCAGACGCCTCGACATCGCCCCGACCCTACCACTCTTCGGCGAGAGAGAGAGCCTCACGAAAGCCAGCCAGCCGATGGGGTCATCATCGTGACTTCGCCAGCACCCGCCGGGCCGGCGGAAGCACCAGGCACACATCCTGACGTCGGCAGGATTGAATGCACCCTGCACACATCCTGACGTCGGTAGGATTGAATGCACCCTGCACACATCCTGAAATCGGTAGGATTGGATGCATTCTGCACCCATATCGATCTCCCTGTCCAAATGAACGAAGGCCGGAAGCGCGACACGCGCCCCGGCCTTCGTCATTCGGCTGCGAGCGGCGATCAGCTCTTCTTCACGATGTCGACGACCGCCTGCACGCTCTGGGCGCTCTTCGCGAGCATGCCCTTCTCCTCCTCGGTGAGCGGGATCTCGACGATCTTCTCGACGCCCTTGCCGCCGACGATGACGGGGACGCCCATGAAGAGGTCCTTGTAGCCGTACTCGCCCTCGAGGTACGCGGCGCACGGGAGGAGGCGCTTCTGGTCGAGGAGGTAGGCCTCCGCCATCGCGACGGCGGCGGTGGCGGGCGCGTAGTACGCGCTCGTGCCCATGAGGTTGACGATCTCGCCGCCGCCCTTGCGGGTGCGCTCGACGATCGCCTGGAGCTTGTCCTTCGCGATGAGGGTCGACGCGGGGACGCCGTTGATCGTCGTCATCGACAGCACCGGGACCATGTCGTCGCCGTGGCCGCCGAGGACCATCGCGCGGACGTCCTTCACGCTGACGCCGGCCTCACGCGCGAGGAAGAGCTGGAAGCGGGCCGAGTCGAGGACGCCGGCCATGCCGACGATCTTCTCCTTCGGGCAGCCGGTGACGCGCTTGTACTCGTAGACCATCGCATCGAGCGGGTTCGAGATGACGATGGCGAACGCGTTCGGGCAGTACTTCTTCGCGTTGTTCGCGACGTCGCGGATGATCGGGAGGTTCGTCGTGACGAGGTCGTCACGCGACTGGCCGGGCTTGCGCGGGATGCCGGCCGTGATGATGAGCACGTCGGCGCCCTCGAGATCGGCCCAGTTCGCCGTCCCCTTGATGTTCGCGTCGTAGCCGAGGATGGCGCCGTTCTGCTCGAGGTCGAGCGCCTTGCCCTTCGCGAAATTCTCCTTCGCAGGGATGTCGAAGAGGAAGACGTCGCCGAGCTCTTTGTTCGCGCAGAGCCGCGCGAGCTCGCCGCCGATGTTGCCTGCGCCAATGAGTCCGATCTTCTTGCGGGTGGGCATGGTGCTCCTCTAGTCCGGTGCTCAGGGTCTGGGGAGGGCCTTCTCTAACACAGCCCCGGCCCGCGGCAGAGGGTGACGGTCACGGCTCTGTTCGCCGGCGGACGCCCGCGGACGATGACCTTGACGGAAGACGGCGGAGTGGGACGATGAAAACATGTCGCGGCTTCCGCTCCACGTCGTCGTCTCTTTCCTCGGCGCCGACGTCGTCGCGTTCGCCGTGGTCGTCCGCTCTGCGATGGCGAGCGACGGGCACGCCGGCCGCTGGGCTGCTTCGTTCGCCGCAGCGACCCTGGCGTTGGGAGCCACGGCCGCGCTCTGCGAGCGCACCTGGGGCGTCGGTTTGATGCTCGCAGCGGCATCGGCGTTCCTCGCCGCGACCGTGCTCGGGATCGGAACGCCGTTCTTCCTCGTCGTCGCTGCCGTGGGCCTCTTGCCGTTCCTGTTCACGGTGAAGCACATGGCGAGGTTCCACCGCGGCGCGACGGTCCTCTTCGCCGCGCTCGCGGGCGCGCTCGGGCTCGCGGGCGCGCTCGCGTGGACCGAGGTCGCGCCCGCGCTCGTCGCGCTCCGCCCGTGAGCTCGGCGTCTCCGCCCGCGAGCTCGGCGCGCGGTCGTGAGCGATCGTGGAGGGAAGCGGACGCCGCGAGCGATCAGCTCGCGACGCGCGGGCTCTGCTCGAGCGGTCCGTGCTCGAGAGCCCCGTCGCTCTCGTCACGAACGGCACCGCCGCTCTCTCCTCGGAGATCACGCGTCGTCTGGTCGAGCGGACGGACGAGGGAGGTCAGCGTGTGCGGGCCTTCGCCGCTCCGCCACTCGCAGAGGTGCGCCTCGTGCCGGTCGTCGCGCTCGTGGATGACGAGGTGCGTGCGTGCGGCGCGGTACGGCTTCTTCTCGTCGCCGCTCGGCTCCTCCTCGGCCCACGAGCCGAGGTTGACGTAGATGGCGTCGCCGAGCGGCTTCGTCGTCGGCACGTGCGTGTGACCCATCACGACGAAGGACGACGGGAAGAGCTTGGCGAGATCGCCCGCGCGCGCGCCCATGACGGCGGCCGGATCGACGTCGGGCCGCCCGCGTGACAGCCAGACGTGGAGCACGGCCCAGACGGCGAGCAGCGCTCCGGTGATCGGCATCGCGTAGCCGCCGAGAGAGTCGTGGAAGAGAGCGACCGCGCCGAGGGTGGGCACCATGCAGCCGAAGACCGCGAGGCGATCGAGCATCACGCTCGCGAGCACGCCGCGCGGCGTCCAGCCGATGGGCGTGGTGTGGAGCGCGAGCGCCGCGCGCAGTCGCTCGAGCGGGATCATCGACGCCTCGGCACGCGCGACGAGACGGCGCTCGTGCTCTTCGCGGATCCGCTCTCCGAGCTCCGTCCCGTACGCCTTCGCGACGTCCCACAGAGCGAAGACGGCGGCCCAGAACTGTTTGAAGAGGTTCGCCGTCCCGCGCGCGCCCAGCATGAGCCCCCACGAGATGTAGCTCGCGAGGCCCCGGTTCTCGTGCCCGTACTCCTTCATGCCGGGGGTGCGCCGCACGATGTAGCGCAGGAGCGTGTCGCTCAGGGACTGGAGGACGCGCTTCGGATCGCGGGGCGAGAGCGGCGCGAGCACGAAGGGCGTCGCGCAGAACGGATCGTACTGGTGGCCGTGCTCGACGAAGACGAGCCCTTCACGATGGAAGAACCACGGCTCGAACTCGACGCGCGCCGCCGCCTCGGGATCGTCGGTCAGAAGCGCGCGGAAGTCGTCGCGGACGCTCTCCCAGTGCATCTCTAGATCGTGGTTGCCCTGGATGAACGTGATCGCGTTGCCCGCCTCGAGGAACGCGGCGAGCTCGGCGAAGACCTCGGAATGGCGCGCGGCCGCTCGCTTCAGCTTCCAGCGAACGTGATCCTCGGCGCCGCCGAGGCCGATGCGGCGCTCCGCGGGCGTCGGCTCGGTGACGAGCTCACCACCGTCGGGGGGGTCGATGGACATGCCGACGAAGTCGACGAAGTCTCCCGCGATGACGAGCCGCCAGCGATCGGCCGGCGGCGGCGTGTTGCGGTAGTGCGCGAGCAGCGCAGCGAGGTCGCGGTCGATGGCGGTGGACCGAGGCACGCTCGGCCCACTGTCGTTGAGGTCGCTTCCGAGGTGCACGTCCGAGAAGACGAGCAGGCTCTCGGTCGGTCGAGGCCGAGTCACCCAGAGATGATGACCGCGAGGCGCGCGCGGTTCCGTCACCCTTCGGTCAGAGCTTCGTCATCTCCATCTCCGCACGACGAGCCCGGAACGCGCCCGGCCCCGGCGCGCCGGAGGCGCGGCGCGTGCGGCCCCGGCCAAGGCGCCGGAACGCCTACGCGAGCGGCTGCGGGCGATGTCCCTCACCGCGCGGCGAGGTTCGCAGGCTGCGAAATCATTGCCCGAGCAGGCGCGTACGGCATTACGCGGCACACAGGGGAGGCGCATGTGTGGATCCCGTGTTACGAGGGCGTTTTCCGGAGATCTGCGCGGCTTCTGTCGAGCTTTCTCTCGATGGGTTCGCGCTTTGCTTTGTTGGTCAGTCAATGGTTCAACCAGTCAACGACAAGCGGGCCGGGAGCGTGCGCAAGACGACCGCTCTCAGGAGGATGCTCGAGGCACCGGGTCTCCACTTCTTGATGGAGGCTCACAACGGGCTGTCGGCGAAGATCGCCGAAGAGGCCGGGTTCGAGGGGATCTGGGGCAGCGGCCTGTCGATCTCGGCGTCGCTCGGTGTGCGCGACAACAACGAGGCGAGCTGGACGCAGGTCCTCGAGGTCGTCGAGTTCATGGCGGACGCCACGACGGTCCCGATCCTCCTCGACGGCGACACCGGCTACGGAAACTTCAACTCGGCGCGGCGCCTCGTGACCAAGCTCGAGCAGCGCGGCGTCGCCGGCGTGTGCGTCGAGGACAAGCTGTTCCCGAAGACGAACAGCTTCATCCGCGGCACGGCGCAGCCGCTCGCGGACATGGAGGAGTTCGCCGGAAAGATCCGCGCGATGAAGGAGGCCCAGCGGGACGACGACTTCGTCGTGGTCGCGCGCGTCGAGGCGCTCATCGCCGGGCACGGCCTCGAGGAGGCGCTGAAGCGCGGCGAGGCGTACCGCAAGGCCGGCGCCGACGCCGTCCTCATCCACTCCTCCAAGAAGAACGCGTCGGAGATCCTCGCGTTCAAGAAGGAGTGGGGTGACCGGCTCCCGCTCGTGATCGTCCCGACGAAGTACTACACGACCCCGACGGAGGTCTTCCGCGAGGCCGGGTTCAAGATCGTCATCTGGGCGAACCACCTCATGCGGTCCGCGCTCGCGGCCATGCAGGCGACGGCGAAGCAGATCTTCCAGGATCAGAGCCTCATGAACGTCGAGGAGCGCGTCGCGCCCCTCGCCGAGGTCTTCCGCCTCCAGGGCGAGCACGAGCTCGAGCAGGCCGAGAAGACGTACCTCCCGCAAGGAGGCTTGGTCACGCGCGGGATCGTCCTCGCGGCGAGCCGCGGCGACGAGCTCGGCGAGCTCACGAAGGACAAGCCGAAGTGCATGGTCCCGATCGCGGGCAAGCCGATCCTCGGCCACATCCTCGACGCGTACCGCTCGGCGAACGTGCGCGACCTCGTCGTCGTCCGCGGCTTCGCCAAGGAGACCGTGAACCTGCCGGGCGCCTCGTACGTCGACAACGACGACTACGCGACGACGGGCGAGGTCGCGTCGCTCGCTGCGGCGAAGTCCTCGCTCGAAGGCGCCGCGTGCCTCGTCTCGTACGGCGACGTCCTCTTCAAGAAGCACGTCCTCGACGAGCTGCTCGACGCCGAAGGCGACTTCGTCGTCGCGGTCGACTCCCTCCCCGCCGACGCGGAGGCCGAAGCGAGGCCGCGCCGGGCCTATTGGGCGATCTGCAGCGAGCCGCACTCGCGCAAGACGCTGCTCGGCAACGTCACGCTGAAGGACATGGCGACGACGCCCGACGCCGCCGGCATCACCGGCGAGTGGACGGGCATCCTCAAGACGAGCGCCGCCGGCGGAAAGATCATCGCGGACATGCTCTCGGCGATGCCGCCGGCCGAGCTCGCGAAGCTCTCGATGCCGGATCTGCTCCGGCGGCTCGTCAAGGACGGCAGGACCGTGCGCGTGGTCTACACGCGCGGCGGCTGGCTCGACGTCAACACGCTCGGCGACGTCGTGAAGGGGAGCGAGTTCCGATGATCGAGGCGCGCTCGTTCGTCGAGACGGCCAAGATGGCCGGCTTCTCGCTCTACACGGGCGTCCCCTGCTCGTACGTGAAGCCGTTCATCAACTACGTCATCGACGCGCCCGATCTCGCGTACATCGGGGCGGCGAACGAGGGCGATGCCGTCGCGATCGCGACCGGCGCCGAGCTCGGCGGCCGGCGCGCCATCGTGATGATGCAGAACTCGGGGCTCGGCAACGCCGTCTCTCCCCTCACCTCGCTCAACGCCATCTTCCGGATCCCGGTCCTGCTCATCGTCACGCTCCGGGGTGAGCCCGGCGGCCCGAAGGACGAGCCGCAGCACGAGCTCATGGGCCAGATCACGACGAAGATGCTCGAGACGATGAACGTCGCCTGGTCCTGGTTCCCGACGGAGGAGAGCGAGGTCGGCGCGGCGATCGAGAAGGCCGTCTCGCACATGACGAAGACGGACCTGCCGTACGCGTTCGTCATGAAGAAGGACAGCGTCGCCGCGCACAAGCTGACGTCGCGGCCGACGACGCGCGAGCTTCCGCCTCCGCCCTCCACGCCTCCCGCGCCGTTCGCCGCCGTCGAGGCGAGGCCCACGCGGACGGAGGCGCTCCGCGCCGTCCAGAAGGTGACCTCGCCGGACGGCTCGGACGTCGTCCTCGCGACCACCGGCTACACGGGCCGCGAGCTCTACGCGTGCGAAGACCGTCCGAACCAGCTCTACATGGTCGGCTCGATGGGCTGCGCCGCGCCGCTCGGGCTCGGGCTCGCGTGGGCGCGTCCCGACCGTCGCGTCGTGGTGCTCGACGGCGACGGCGCGCTCCTCATGCGCATGGGCGCGCTCGCGACGATCGGCTACGAGCGACCGGACAACCTCGTGCACGTGCTGCTCGACAACGAGACCCACGACTCCACCGGCGCGCAGTCGACGGTGACCCACTCCGTCGACCTCGGCGCGTGCGCGCGCGCTTGCGGCTACCCGACGGTTCGGCGCATCTACGGCGCCGACGAGCTCGAGGAGGCGCTCCGCGATCGGGCGGGCGGTCTCCGCTTCTTGCACGTCAAGACCAAGCCCGGCGCGCCCGCCGACCTCCCGCGGCCGAAGATTACGCCGCGTGAGGTCGCGCAGCGGCTCCGCGCTCACCTCGGACAGAAGACCTCGGCCACGACGACACCATGATCCTGCTCAACCCCGGCCCCGTCACGATGACCGCTCGCGTCCGCGCCGCGCTCGCGGCGGAGGACGTGTGCCATCGCGAGCCCGAGTTCAAAGCGCTCGTCGGGCGCGTGCGCGAGAAGATCGCCGCCGTCTACGGCGCGAAGGGGTACACGGCGGTGCTCCTCGGAGGCTCCGGGACGGCCGCGGTCGAGACCATGCTCTCGCTGATCCCGCCGGGCGAGAGCTCGCTCGTGGTCGCCAACGGCGTCTACGGCGAGCGCATGGCCGCGATGCTCCGCGCGCAGGGCAAGAAGCACGAGGTCGTATCGTCGCCGTGGACCGGCGCGATGGACCTCGCCGCCGCCGAGAAGGCCATCGAGAGCGGCGCGTTCGGACACGTGCTCGCGGTGCACCACGAGACCACGACGGGCCGCCTCAACGATCTCGCCGCGCTCGGAACGATGTGCAAGGCGGCGGGCGTCCCGCTGCTCGTCGACGCGGTCTCGAGCTTCGCCGGCGAGGAGATCCGCTGGGACGACTGGAACGTCGAGGCCGCCGCCGCGACCGCGAACAAGTGCGTGCACGGCGCGCCCGGTGTCTCGTTCGTCGTCGTGCGCGATGCGGCCCTCGCCCGACCGAGCGGGGCCACGAGCGTCTATCTCGACCTCTACCGCCACGCGGCCGAGCAGGCGAAGGGGTCGACGCCCTTCACGCTGCCGACGCACGTGACGTTCGCGCTCGACGCCGCGCTCGACGAGCTCGCGGCCTCGGGCGGGTGGAAGGCGCGCCACGCGACCTACACCGCGCGGTCGCGTCGCGTGCGCACGGCGCTGAGGGAGCTCGGCGTCCAGCTCTTGCTCGAAAGCGAAGACGTCTACGGAGCGACGCTCACGTCGTTCCGTTTGCCGGAGGGGAAGACCTACGAGGCGCTTCACGCGCACCTCAAGAACGACGGGTTCGTGATCTACGCAGGACAAGGGAAGTTCGATGGAGCCATTTTCCGCATCGCGGTCATGGGCGAAATCACGGACGGCGATCTCGACCGACTCGTCGCCTCGCTCCGCGTCGCCCTCGGCTGACGGAGCGCACACCGACCTCGTGCGCGAGCACGAGTCGACGGAGCGCATGAAAGAGCTCGAGAGTGGGCCGAGCAGCCGACTCGTCGAACGTGCGCCGACCGATCAGGACGGAGAGGTGTCCGGCGTCCACGTCCCGACCGTCGTCGTCGACTCCATCATCGAGTCCACCGTCGATCCCACGAACCGCTTCTACCGCTACCCCGTCTCTCGCGCGCTCCTCCGCGTCCTCGGGCGCATCTCTTGGCTGACCCCGAACCACGTCAGCTACGCGCACATCGTCATCGGCCTCGTTGCCGCCGCGCTCGTCGCCTACACGCAGGCGAGGATCTGGCTCGTCGTGGCGTTCGTCCTCTGCGAGGTGCGGATGGTGCTCGACTGCTTCGACGGCGTCCTCGCGCGGGCAAAGGGCTCGTCGTCGCCGTTCGGACGTGCCCTCGACGAGATCGCGGACACGATCGCGTTCGTCACGCTCAACTGCGCGATCTACCACCGGATCCAGAGCGGCTCGATCGGCCTCCTCGTCACGTGTTGCACCCTCGCGTTCTGCGGCCTTTCCGCGAACGCCTGGGACTTCTACAAGCGCAAGATCGCCTTCGCCCTGCGTGACGGCCGCGACGGCGTCTTCGACGAGCTCCGCCAGAAGAAGGAGCTCATCGAGAGCGGCAAGGGCTCGCTCCTCGGGTGGTGGGGCATCTACTTCGACTGCTTCCAGGTCCTCCTCTACGAGGTCCGGCCGAAGAACGGCGACCCCGTTTCGGTGATCCGCGCGCGCGCGAGCGACCCGCAGTTCCGTCGCTTCGCGTCGCTCCTGTCGTTCGTCTCGTCCGACAACGGCCTCGTCATCCTGCACATCGGCCTCTTGACGGGCATGCTCTTCGAGTCGCAGCTCTTCGCGTTCTGTTACGCGGTCGTCATGTGGCTCTCGACGATCGTGTTCGCCCGCATCGTCCTGCGGGACTACCCCACGCCGGAGCGCTCGTCGGGCGCTCGCGCTGCATGAGCCCCATCAACGACGAGCGTACGCGATGAGCAAGAAGTCGATCGACAAGGCGATCATCCTCGCCGCCGGCATGGGCAGGCGCATCTCGAAGGCGCCGGAGGCGGCCGAGACGCCGAAGCCGCTGCTCCCGCTCGACACGAGCGGCCTGACCTTCCTCGACTGGCACCTCCGCGCGCTCTCCGCGCACGGGGCGCGCGAGATCTACATCGTCGGCAGCCCCGTCACGTACGGCAAGCGCATCGCCGCGATAGAGAAGATCCCGGCGACGTGGATCATGAACGACTTCCCCGGCGATCAGTCCGGGAGCGGTCACTCGGCGCACCTCGCCTTCACGAGCAGCCACGGCATCCTCGACGGTCGCTCGCGCGTCGTCTTGATGGACGCGGACGTCGTCTACGACCCGGCGATCATCGGCGAGCTCGCGGCCGCGCCGGGGCCGCGCTCGAAGACGCTCGTCTGCAGCAAGTACCGCCAGACGGACGAGGAGGTCATGGTCTTCGGCGACGAGACGGGCCCGCGCGTCCACGGCAAGGGCCTGCTCGGGACGCCGCTCGTCCGCGGGCTCCGATGCTTCGGCGAGGCCACCGGTCTGCTCCTGCTCGAGCCGGAAGACCACGCCCTCTGGCTCGCCGCCTCGACGTGGTGCATGCAGTTCTCCACCGCCAAGACCCGCAGCGAGCACGAGGACGTCACGCAGCGCATCATGATCGCGCGCGCCCTCGACGTCGTGACCTTCGACGACGACCGACGCTACATGGAGTGCGACACCCCGGACGAGTACGACGTCGTCCGCTCCGAAATGGTTCCGCGCTGGCGCCCACATCTGCCCTGACCCCGTGCAGAACGTGCGCGACCGTGCCACGATGATCGCGTGGCCTTGCTTGGTGGCTGGGTAGGTCTTCGGGGGCGGCGAACGGCGCCGCGAGCCCTGGCGGCGTTCTTCCCCGTCGCAGCCGCCGCGTGCTCCGCGTTCGGCGTCTCCTCCCCGGCTTCGCCCGACGATCCCGAGCTCCCGCCCGACTCCGCGGCCGACACGCAGCCGTCCGACGGCGGCTCGGAGGAGGAAGGGCGCGACGGCTCCGCCGATGGGCCGAGGCTTCCGGACGGAGCGCCCTGCACCGTCGTCGAAGACGACTTCGAGTCCTCCGACTGGACGCCCGAGCCGAAGTGGCGAGCGGAGAAGACCGAAGCTCTCCTGATGGGTCAGGTGACCTCCGCAAGAATGGGCCAATGGAGCCTCCGCTTCCAAGGAAGCGCGACGCTGGGCGGATACGTGAAGCTCGTGCGACCGCTCGAGCAAGCGTGCACGCTCCGATTCAAAGCGTGGCTGCTCGTCAAGGGGGACAAGTTGAAGTCACGGATCGTCGCCATCACGAGGCAGGACGGACCCGCGTTGCGCGTGGAGATGCAGGGCAACCAGCTCGCCATCGTCCAAGGCCTGGAGACGAGGGAGAGGATGCCGCTCCCAGAAGCGGATTGGCGTCGCCTCGAGATCACGTACACGACGAGCGGCGACGTCACACTCGGGCTGGACCTCGAAAAGAAGAAGGTGAACGTCGGGGCAGACCGTGCGACCGGACTCGAGTTCGGTCTCCTCGGGGCCGAGAGCGGCACGGACGAGGTGTTCTTCGACGACGTCGTGCTCGAGTACTGATCAGCCCTCGGTCCTCGGTCCTCAGCTGGGGGTCGATGCGCGACGCGACGTCCCGCCCACCCGGATCGCTCGACACGTTCGAGCACACTTCGTCCTCTCGCAGACGCAACCCGATGCGAGAGAGACAGAGCGCCTGCCCATACGCCTTCTGGAGCCCGGAGTCCGGAGCCTGGAGCCTGAGAGTGCAAAGGGCGGGCAGCCCCTCTTGCTGAGGACTGAGGACTGAGGACCGAGGTCTCGCGCGAGCGCGAAGCGCAGGCGCGTGCGGATGTCGCACGTCTATGCGACGATGATCGCGTGATCGCGCAGGGTCGCCGGACGGGTCTCGCAGAGCATCGGGCACGGGTACGCGCGATCGCGGCCAGCCTCCCGATCGCCATCGCTGCGTGTTCCGCCTTCGGCGTCGACCCGCCGGCCTCCCCGCTCGACGGCGGCGCCGGCGGCGACGCGGACGCGCCTTCGTCCGACGGCGGCTCGGACACGGAAGATCGAGACGCGCTCGCCGACGCGGACACGTCCGGCGACGCGTCGAGCTGCGCCGTCATCCGTGACGATTTCGAGGGCGCCGATTGGAAGCCGGAGACGAAGTGGATCGTCGCGAAGTCGAGCACCGGAGCGTCGTTGGATAGGGCCCCCAACATCCCCGAGGGGCTCGGAGGAGAGTGGAGCTTGGCGTTCGAGACGTCGGCGGTGAGCTCGTTTGCACGGCTCGGCCAGACGATCCAGCAACGCTGCGATCTCCGCTTCAGCGCCTGGCTCAACGTATTGGCGCGCGGTGCAACCAACTCACCGATCCTCACCGTACAAACGACGGACGGGTCCACGCTGTCCGTGGAGATGCGCGGCACGAGCCTCGCCCTCGTCGAGGACGGGATGGTGAGACGAAGCGTGGGATTCCTTCCCGGCCAATGGCTCCAGTTTCTCTTCACCTACACGATGAATCGCCAAGTGACGCTCGAGCTGGGCGACAACGACACGACGAACCCACCCCTCGAGGGGAAAGGACGCGCCAAGCGCCTCGACTTCGGTCTCCTCGGCGCGCAGGCTGGAGGCGACCAGATTCTGTTCGACGACGTCGAGCTCCAGTACTGAGTCGGCCCTCGGACTTCAGTGCTCGGTTCTCCGTTCTCCGAAGACAGTCCTCAGTCCTCAGTCCTCAGTCCTCAGCTGGTCGATGCGCGACGCGACGTCCTGCCTCCCCATGTCCATCGACCCGCCCGAGCACACTTCATCTCTCGCCCTGACGCGGCTGCGACGAGAGAGACACCGCGGCTGCCCGATGCCCCTCTGGAGCCTGGAGCCCGGAGCCTGGAGCCTGTCCAGTCCTCCGTCCTCGGCTGGAGCGCGATGCGCGACGCCCTCACCTGCCGTCGACTTTGATGTCGTCGAAGCGCGCCGTGTACTTGCCGCTCGCGCAGTAAATGCCGACGAAGATCCCCGATCTGCCCCCGAGACCGCACTCGGGAAGGGCGAGCTCGGGGAGGGCCACCTCGCCGTCGACGCGAACGGAGACGTTGGGCACGCCTCCCTTCTCGACGACGTCGATCGCGATCCGCGTCCAGCGCCCGAGCGGAATCGCTTTCGTCAGCTCGTGAAGGTCGTCGATGACGCTGCTTCCTTCACGCCTCTGGACGTTGAGCTGGTCGGTGACGCCGAGCGAGACGAGCTCGTGGCAGCCCTTCTCTCGGTTCGGTGCCTCGTGCTCGAGCGACGCAAAGATGACGTCCTTCTTCTGTAGCGGGAAGAGGACGCTGAGCTCGTAGTGGATCTCGCGAAGACCGACCGGCAGCGCCTGGTACGCGTCCGCGTAGTGGCACCCGTCCGAGACGTCGAGCTCACTGATCATCGAGCTCGGCGGCGAGACGAAGGACGCGCCATCGATCCTCACGTCCCCTGCGGTTCGCCGGAGCCCGGAGAAGACCTCGTCGAGACGGCCGTCGTCGAAATCGACGCAGAAGACGGGAGGCGGGCTCTGGCTCGCGCAAAATGCCCGCGCCTCGCCCGCCCCGTCCCCACCGTCGACCGTGTCCGGCGGGGCGGAGTCGGAAGACGAAGCATCGACCGACGATCCGCCATCCTGCGAAGGCGTCCCGCTCAAGCCGTCGAGCGACGTCGTGAGCAGGCACCCCGCCAGCAGCGTCACGCCGCCGGCGAGGCAAGCATGCACGAGTGACCCCCCACGCACGTCATGAGGGTCTTCCAAGGCCGCGCGAGGCGCAAGCCTCGCCGAGGCTTCGAGACCTCGATGCGCGACGCCAGCTCCCACCGACTCGGTCGACTCGACACGTGACGTGCACACATCGCGTGTCCGTGCGACGATCATCGCGTGATCGTGCAGAATCACCGCTCGGATCTCGGAGAACGCCGGGCACGGGTACGCACGCTCGTGGCCGCCCTCCCGCTCGTGATCGCTGCATGTTCCACCTTTGGCGTCACCAGCCCCGACCCGGGCTCCCCGCTCGACGCCGATGCCAGCAGCGACGCGGACACGCCTTCGTCCGACGGCGGCTCGGACACGGAAGAGCGCGACCCGCTCGCCGACGCGGACATCTCCGGCGACGCGTCGAGCTGCGCCGTCATCCGTGACGACTTCGAGGGGAAGGATTGGAAGGCCGAGCCGACGTGGCTCGTCGAGCAAGCGGATGGGGGAGTCACGTGGGGGCCGTCGACTCACCGGCGCGCGGGCAGCACCGGAAGTCAGAGCTTGACGTTCGAAGGCTCGAGCGGTGCGTTCGCACGGCTGGGCAGGACGATCGAGGAACAGCGCTGCGATCTCCGCTTCAGCGCCTGGTTGTTCGTAGTGGAGAGCACCGGCCTCAACTCGCGGATCCTCGCGGTCGAGACGGCGACGGGCCCACGCTGGCCGTGGAGATACGCGAGACGAACCTCGCGCTCGTCGAGAACGGAACCGTGAGGGGAGAGGTGCCGCTCGTCACCGGCAAATGGCTCGAGCTCGTCTTCACGTACACGAAGAAAGGCGAGGTGACGCTGAAGCTCGACGGCAGCGAGACTGCCCTCGTACTCCTCCAAAGAAGAGGACACGCCACGCGCCTCGACTTCGGGCTCCTCAGCGTGCCACTTGGACGCGACCTGATTTTCTTCGACGACGTCGAGCTCACGTACTGAGTCAGCCTCCGACCTCGGTCCTCGGTCCTCGTTCTCTGTAGAGAGTCCTCAGTCCTCAGTCCTCAGTCCTCAGCTGGAGGTCGATGCGCGACGCCACGTCCCGCCTCCCCATGACCATCGACCCGCCCGAGCACACTTCATTTCTCGCCCGAGCCCACTTCAATTCTCGCCCGAGCCCACTTCAATTCTCGCCCGAGCTCACTTCATTTCTCGCCCGGGCGCGGCTCGAGAAGACAGAGACACGTCGTCTGCCCGACGCCCCATCTGGAGCCTGGAGCCTGGAGCCTCGAACGCAAAAGGCCGGGCAGAGCACCCGGCCTTCGCTGAGGTCTGAGGTCTCGCGCGCGAAGCGCGCGCGCTCACATGTGCTCGATGATGTTCGTCCCGAACTCCGAGCACTTGATCTCGGTCGCGCCCTCCATCAGGCGAGCGAAGTCGTACGTGACGCGCTTGCTCGCGATCGCGCCGTCCATGCCCTTGATGATGAGGTCGGCCGCCTCGGTCCAGCCCATGTGGCGGAGCATCATCTCGCCGGAGAGGACGACGCTGCCCGGGTTGACCTTGTCGAGGTCGGCGTACTTCGGCGCGGTGCCGTGCGTCGCCTCGAAGATGGCGTGGCCCGTGACGTAGTTGATGTTGCCGCCGGGCGCGATGCCGATGCCGCCGACCTGCGCGGCGAGCGCGTCGGAGAGGTAGTCGCCGTTCAGGTTCAGCGTCGCGATGACGTCGAACTCCTTCGCGCGCGTGAGGACCTGCTGGAGCGTGATGTCCGCGATGGCGTCCTTGATGAGGATCTTGCCCTTCGCGAGCTCCGCCTTCTGCTCGGCGTTCGCGGCCTCCTCGCCCTTCTCCGCCTTCGTCTTCTCCCACTGCGACCAGGTGTAGACCTTGTCGCCGAACTCGCGCTCCGCGAGGGCGTAGCCCCACCTCATGAAGGCGCCCTCGGTGAACTTCATGATGTTGCCCTTGTGGACGAACGTGACGCTCTTGCGCTTGTTCGCGATGGCGTACTCGATCGCCGCGCGGACGAGGCGCTCGGTGCCCTCGATGCTCACCGGCTTGATGCCGATGCCCGAGGAGCCCGGGAAGCGGATCTTCTTGAACTCCTTCGGGAACTCTTTCTCGAGGAAGGCGAGGACCTTCTGCACCTCGGGGGACTTCGCCTCCCACTCGATGCCGGCATAGATGTCCTCCGTGTTCTCGCGGAAGATCACCATGTCGACGTCTTGCGGCCGCTTCACCGGGCTCGGCACGCCCTGGAACCAGCGCACGGGGCGGAGGCAGACGTAGAGATCCAGGAGCTGGCGGAGCGCGACGTTCAGCGAGCGGATGCCGCCGCCCACCGGCGTCGTGAGCGGCCCCTTGATGCCGACGAGGTACTTCTTGAAGGCCTCGATGGTCTCGTCGGGCAGCCAGTTGTTCGTCTGCTTGAACGCCTTCTCGCCGGCGAGGACCTCGTACCAAGCGATCTTCCGCTTTCCGCCGTAGGCCTTCTCGACCGCCGCATCGAAGACGCGGACGGCCGCGCGCCAGATGTCTCTGCCCGTTCCGTCACCTTCGATGAACGGGATGATCGGGTTGTCGGGGACCTGAAGCTTGTTGCCCGGCCCCATCGTGATCGGCTGGCCATTCGGAACGGCAGACATGATTTCGACCTCGGGGAGTGGGTGGGCCGATGGAGGTACCACGGCTTTCGCTCCGCGCGAAAGACCGAATCCGGCTCCGCGCCGCACGGCCGGCCTCGGTGCACGAAGCTCGCCCTGGAGAGAGGTGCGCGCTCGGTCTCGGCGGAGCCGGCGTGAGCGAGGATCGGTTCGCCTCCGAGCTCGTCGCGCGCGAGCCGTCGTGCTCGCGCACGTTCTGCACGCGCGGCAGCTCGAGCGCCATTCCCACTCCGAGCACCGGGCTCGAGCGTGCGTCGGGCGATGCCGTCCGCTCTTCTCGGCGGTCCGCTCGCGGCCTGCTGCGTGGCGGCTTCCCCGGCGAGCAGCCCTTTTTCAGAGCCACGCGCCCGCAGGCACGTCGCCTGCGACGTCTCGCGTCATCCGCCTGCGCGCCGCGACGTCGGAAGGCGGCGGCGCGTGGACCATCGAAATCGTTACGGAAAGCGGACGAAGGGGGCCATCACGACGGGTGCGTCGCTGATGTCTCGAGTCCTCGTTTTGCTGAGGACCCGAAGCATCGTGCCTTCCGACCAGGGCTGGCGACGATCCGATTCATCGGTCATATTCCGCCGGCCGACAGCGCCCCTGCGATCTCGGCCCACGTCGTGCATTCGGGCCGCGGCGAGAGGCGGGAGGGTAGTCATGAGCCAGATGAAGCGTCGAGAGTCCCCCGTCGAGCTGTGGGAAGACCTCTCTCGCGAGCTTTGGGAGGTGCAGCACGGGCTCGGTGAGCCGCGGCTGATGACGCTCGACGAGCTCGACGCTGCCTTCAAGAACGAGGAGATCAACGCGCACACCCTCGTGCGGAAGGCGGGGACCAAGCAGTGGCGCACGCTCGGGGACGTCGCCGGGCTCCCTCCGCCGAGCGCCATGACGCTCGAGTCGGAGAGCCTCATGCCGGTGACCAGCGAGATCGGGGCTCCCGGCTCGAAGAAGCCGTCGACCCCGCCGCCGCTGCCGCGCAAGTCGAAGGACGCCATCGAAGTCGCTGCGCCGAAGCCCTCTCCGAAGCCCGTTCCGCGCCGTAGCGACGACGACATCCGCTTCACGGAGAGCGATGCGCTCCGCCTGGGCCGGAGCCCCGCGAGGGTCGACGCCGCGAGCGACGTGATCGAGCTCCGGAGCTCGGACATCGACGTCGTGAAGCTCGATCTCGACAAGGAGCGCGCGCTCTCGACGCTCGAGCAGCCCGCCGCTCGCCTTCGCGAGCTGGTGCTCGCGCACGAGCAGAAGGAGACGCGCCGTCGCGGGATGATCGGCAAGCTGGCGGGAGTCGCGGCCGTGGCGCTCGTCGGCGGCGCGGTGTTCGCGGGCGTCAGCGCGTGGCTCACGGGCACCTTCGGATCTCCCGCCACGCACGCCACGCACGCGGTCCAGGCGCCGATGCCGACCAAGAACGACGACACGTCGGCCGCCGCACCCGCGCGCGACGAGGCCCCGCCGATCACGAGCACGGAAGGCTCCATGCTCGTGCTGGCGAAGGATCAGCGCGAGGGCACGCCCCAGACCGCGAACGCGGAGCCCGGCGCCACGCCCGCGGAAGCAGAGCCCGCGCCGACGCCGAAGGCGGCGGCGGCGAAGGCCGCGGCCGCTCCCCTCGCGGCGGCGCCCAAGAAGGCCGGCAAGGCCACGCGCGCACCGCGCAAGCCGGCGCACGCCACGCGCGCGCCCGCCCCCAAGGCCGCGCACGCCGCCGCCAAGCCGCGACCCGCGCCTGCGAAGGCGAGCGCGAACAAGCTCGCGGCCTTCAAGGGTGACGGGAAGAAGGGCTGGAACGCGAAGGCGTCGGACGGCAAGAAGGCGAAGAAGTAGCGCGCGAGCGCTTCGCGTCCGCGCGAGACCTCAGTCCTCAGCGAAGGCCGGGCCCTGCCCGGCCCTTCCTGGAGTGCCCGGACCTCGCGCGAGACGCCCCGCGGCGCTCTGGCTTCAGAGTCGGACGACGACGTGTGCCCGAACGTGTCGAGCGACCCGGATAGGCGGGAGGTCGCGTCGCGCGTCGAGCCCCAGCTGAGGACTGAGGACTGAGGACTGTTTCAGTCCGTCAGCGCGAGCTCGTCACCGCACGGGAGGTTCACGCTCCGCGGCTTGCCGGCCGAGCCGATCTTGATCGTGTGCGGGCCGCACTTGATCTTCGCAGGCGCCGCGCCCGTCTCGAGGACCTGGCCGTCGACGTAGACCCGATCGCCCTCGGCCGACGCGGGGAAGGTCACGTACGTCATGTCCGGCTCGATCGGCGGTCGCAGGTCGAGGCTCGCGGGCGGTACGTGCGCCGGCGGAGCCACGATCACGGACGACGGCGGATCGGGAGGCGGCGGGGTCGCCGCCACGAGTCCCTTCTCGGAGGAGCTCGCGCCACGCACGCCCGGGACGAACGCGACGATGCCGACCACGCTCGTCGCGAGCAGACCGACGATCGCGTAGGCGACCATCGCCAGGGTCGTCGCCGGGCGCTTCTGCTCACGGACGCTCGCGGTGCGATCCGCGCGCGAGCCGAGACCGAGCGCGGTCGACATGGCGACCGGGGCGATGCTCGACGACGCCGCTTGCAGGTTGACGAACGGCACCGACGGCGGCGAGCTCTGGACGAGGTGCGCCGGCTTGCGAATCACGCCGACGCGCGTCTCGTCGAGCATCCTCGCCGTCGTCGGCGAGGCGGGGACGACGAACGGCTGCGGCTGGCGCGGCGGCGAGAACTGCGGCGCAGGGAAAGCCACGCGATGAAGCGACGACGATTTCCCGCGAGGCAACGTCGGCGGCTCCGCTCCGGACGCGGTCGTCGCATCGCGAGAGAGCGTCGTCGGCTCGAGCACGTCTTCTTCGAGGAGATCGCCCTGCACGTGCCCGAGGGCGATGCGCTCGCTCATGGGCAGCGAGCGCTCGGAAGGCGGCGCGGGTCGCGGCGGCAGGGGCCTCGACTCCTGCTCCGGCTCGACGGGTGGCGGCGGGAGCGGGCGCAGCGCGGGGTGCGGGCGAACCGACGCTCGCGGGCCCGCCTCTTCGGAGACCGCCACGTGCGAGCTCGAGCGAGGCCGCACGAGCGTCGGCACGATGGTCGGCGGATCGGTCGCGTCGGACGTGTCGTCGGCAACATCGCTCGGAGCCGCCGCTCGCTGCGCGCGACTGCGGGGCATCGGATCGAGGATGGTCGCGAGCTCCTCTTCCTCTTCCTCGTCCTCGTCGTCGAGATCCTTCGTGGTCGGCGGGGCCTCCGGCACCTGCACCTCGACCGCATCCATGCCCGGGAACAGACCGGCGACCGGCGCGGACGGCTCCGCGACCGTCCGGTCGTCGCACACGTCTTCCTCGAGCAGGAACCTCGGGAGGTCCGAAGAGTCCGAACGGTCCGCGCTCGCACGCAGACCATCGTTGGCGCTTGCCTCAGGACACGGCTCGGATCCGGTGTGGTTCAATGTACGACCCCGTGATCTCCCAGTCTGGCTCAGCTTTCGAGAGGCGCAAGGTCGATGTCGCTATCCCGGCCAAACCCTCGAAAACCCCCTACAGTACCCCGGCAATGTTCCGTCCCTACTCCGCGGGTCGAAGGGCGCGAGAGGCTGCCACCTCTCGATCGCGTCGATCGCGCCCCGCACCGGTCTTGCTCGCGATTCTTGCGCTCGCCTCGTCGACGAGCCCCCTCCCCGCCTTCGGGGAGCCGCCCGCCGCATCGGCCGGCGCCGCCGCTCGTCACGCCGGTGCCGGTCGGAGCCCTGCTTCGATTCGTTGGACCGCGGAGACGGCCGACGACGTCGTCGAAGCGCACACGAAGCGCGCCCTCGCCTCCGACGACGACGCGAGTCGCATGGCCGCCCTCACGGTCATCACCTCGCTCGCCGATCGTGCGACGCACGGCGCGAGCCTCACCGCGCTGAAGGAGATCGCGCGCAGCGCGACGAGCGCCGAGATCCGAGGCGAGGCCGCCGCGCTCGCGCGTGCGCACGAGGCGGACGAAGGCACGACCGCCGGCATCGAGAAGGCACGTGCCGAAGCGGGCATCCTCACCGATCTCGCCATCCTCGGCCCGTTCCGCGACACGGGCGGCGGCCTCGACGCCCACGACGGACCGGAGGCGAAGAAGAGCGCCGCTGCGTTCGCCGATCCGACGACGAGCTACTCGTGGGGCACCGTCGAGGTGAGCTGGCGCCCGGTGCCGCCGACGTTCGCGCAGGCGAAGGGCGTACCGCTCGATCTCCTCGTCCACCCTCGGAAGGAGAGCTGCACCTGGCTCGCCTCGAAGATCACGCTCGACAAGAGCCGCCCGATCATCGTCCGCCTCGCGGCGTCGGGCACCGCGCGCCTCGTCTTCGACGGCGTCGACGTCGGCAAGAGCGACGACGTGCACGAGATGGCGCGCTTCGACCGCATCGCCGCGAAGATCGACGCGACCGCCGGTCCGCACATCGTCGCCGCGAAGGTCTGCAGCGGCGCGCTCGACGACGCGGGGCGCGTGCGCATCCGCATCACCGACGACAAGCATGCGCCGCTCGCCCTCCCCGCATCGTCCGATCTCGCGCCCAAGGCGGGAGAGGAGATCCCGTGGGGCACCGCGCGCGTCACGAAGCTGGTCACGCCGCTCGTGCGCACGGCGACGGGAAAAGGCTCGGCCGACGCGCTGCTCGCGGCGGCCATCGTACGGACGGCCGGGGGCGCCGACGACGCGAAGAGCCCGCGCGCGCCGGGACAGCTCGACGCGCTCCTCCAGTACAAGGACCTCGACGCCGATCGGCTCGCGATGGCCGCGTGGATCACGCCGTCGGACGCGAACAAGAGCGCGCGACTCTACCGCGCGCGTGCCGCGGCGGAGAAGGCCGGCGATCACGTCACGAAGGCGTTCGTCGACCGGCGACTCGTCGATCAGCACCTCGAGACCGAGACGCCGGACTGGGCGATCGCGTCGATGCGCGGCGCGAAGATCGACCAGAAGACCGACGCCGAGGCGCTCCTGCTCTCGGCGCGCATCGCCAGGGCGCTGCGCAACGAGGCGCTCTCCATCAAGGCGATGCGCGACCTTTCGGCCGCGTTTCGCGCCGCCAAGGAGAAGGTGCCGGTCGCGCTCTTGTTCGAGCTCGCGACCTTGGCGCGCGCGAGCGACGTCCCCACGTGGATCGAGGTGACGCAGGAGCTCGCGCGCCGCGGCATTCGCGGCGAGATCCTCGTCGACGCGATGACGTCGCGCGGCCGCGCCGACGTCGAGGCTGCCGCGAAGGACGCGTTCGCCGGCGGCATGGACGACGCCGACGAGGCGCTGCTCGTCGCCAAGCACGTCTCCGACGCGGGCGGGCACGAGCTCGCCGCGCAGCTCTATCGCGTCTTGAGCACGTGGGCCCCGAACCGTGCCGAGGCATGGGCCGGCCTCGCGCGCGAGCTCGCCGTCGTGTCGAAGACGCCCGCCGATCAGAGCAGCGTGCTCGCCGCTCTGCGCCGCGCGCGCGAGCTCGAGCCCGGAGAGGCGAAGTACCGTGCCGAGCTCGCGCTGCGCGCCGGTGAGCCAGGCTCGGGTCGAGGCGAGCGCGGCGCGTTCACGGACGACGAGCGCTACCTCGTGAAGAGCGAGACGATCCTCGCGCGCCGCCGCGGCGTACCGCCCGCCGGCACCGCGCCGGACGTCGCGGACCGCGAGCTCCACTGGCTGCGGGCCGTGCGGATGCACGCGGACAACCGGGTGTCGCAGCTCATCCACTACGCGCGCGAGATCGTGATCCCTCCGCGCACCCAGCAGGAGCTGTTCGAGCCGATCCCGCCGGAAGGCGATCTCACCGAGATCCTGCGCGCGCGCGTCCATCGCAAAGGCGGCGGCGTCGCGTTCCCGGTGGAGGAGCACAACGACGGAGCGCGCCCGCGCATCCGCTGGCCGGAGCTCGAGGCGGGCGACACGATCGAGGTCGCGATCCGCCAGTGGACGAGGACGGCCGTCGGCGGACGCGGAGACGCTCCGTACTACTTCCTCGACTACGCCGGCTCACCGGCGAGCCATCCGCTCGTCTACAACGAGGTCATCGTCGAGACGGTGCCCGGCCATCCGCTCTACGTCGACGTCCTCAACGACAAGCTCGCCCCCTACAAGCGCATCGAGAAGGAGGACAAGGAGCGCGGCGTGCACGTGCTGCAGCTCGTCTGGGACAAGCCGCTGGTCGTCCCCGAAGAGCCGCTCGCGCCGCACACCTCCGAGCTCGTGCCGGTCGTCGTCGGCTCCACGTTCAAGACGTGGGCGGACTTCCGCAAGTGGTACGCGGAGGCGATCCGCGGCTTCACGGAGCCGGACGACGAGGTCCGCCGCATCGCGGCCGAGCTCACGAAAGGCAAGCGCACGCGCGACGAGAAGATCCGCGCCCTGTTCGAGTTCGTGGCCGACGACATCCGCTACGTGAACTACGTGAGCGGCGAGTGGTGGCTCCCGAACCGCCCGCAGCAGCTCCTCGCGCGTCGCGAAGGCGACTGCGACGACAAGGCGATCCTCCTCATCACGCTCCTGCGCGCCATCGGCATCGAGGCGCAGGAGGTCCTCGTGCAGACGCGACTCACCGGGCAGCCGTCGATCCTGCGCGCGAAGAACGCGGCGGCGCCGATGTTCGACCACGGCATCGCGTTCCTGCCCGGGCCCGACGGCGGCACGTACCTCGACGCGACGAGCCCCCAGTCGCGCATCGGCCCGCTGCCGTCGATGGACGCGCGCGGGTTGGCGCTCCGCATGGATCACGGACCGGCCGAGATCGTGGAGCTCCCGGCGAGCTCGCCCGAGGAGCACGGCGCCGACGTGAAGTGGACGCTCTCGCTCGCCGCCGACGGATCCGGCGAGCTCGTCGGCGAGGAGCGTCACTCCGGCGACAGCGCGTTCTACCTGCGCACGAACCTCTCGCAGGCGGAGGCCCGCGCGCAGTACGTCGAAGACGTGCTCGTGTCGCCGTGGCTCGCGACCGTCGATCTCGACAAGTCGGTCTCCTTCCAGGGCAACCTGCCGAAGGGACAGGCGCTCGTGAAGTACAAGGCGCGCTCGCGCGCGATGGCGCGCCGCGAGGGCACCGATCTCGTCCTGCCGCTGTCGCCCGCGACGACCTACGGCTCGCAGCTCGCGCCGCTGCCGACGCGCACGCTGCCGGTGCTGCTCCCGTCGTGGATCGCGCCGAGCCACCAGAACCGCACGGTGCGTGCGATCGCTCCGCCCGGGATGGCGTGGGCCGACCTCCCGCCCGGCGGCGACGCGAACGGCGGCGAGTTCGGCAGGGCCCACCTCGAGATCACCCGCGACCCGCGCGATCCGCGCGTGCTCGTCATCAAGCGAAGCGTCGTGTTCGATCAGCACCTCATCCCCGTCGAGAAGTACGCGGCCTGGCGCGCCTGGGTGCAGCAGGTCGACGCGCTCATGCACAAAGAGGTTCGCCTCGTGGAGGCCAAGTGATGCGCGATCCCCGCTCTTGGTGTGGACGTGCGCGAGCCGCTGCCGCGCTCGCGCTGCTCGCCCTCGCCCCGGCGTGCGGCGGTGGGAAGCCCGCGAAGGCTCCACGCGGCGCGTCCGACCTTTCGACGCCGCTCGTCCAAGCGTTCCGCGAGGAGGCCGTCGGCGATCCCGTGGAGGCAGTCGGCGCCTACGTCGAGGCGCTGTCGGTCGCGGCGGCCTCGCCGGACGATCCGGCGAGCGTCGGCGTCGCGATGGCCGCGCTCGACGCGCTCGTCCACCGCGACGTCGACGCCTTCGCCGAGTCCTCTTCGTCGAGCGCGCTCGCGGCGAGGATCGATCCCGCGGTCCTGAAGAAGGCCGGCGGCACGATCGACGAGCGCCTCGCGGAGGTGCAGGCGCGTGCGGAAGGACCGTTCGTCCCCGCGCTCGTCGCGCGGGCGCGCCTCGCCCTCGCGGAGCGACGCGGCGATGCGAAGGCCGCGTCCGAGCTCCGTGACGCGACGGGCTGCGCGCGCGAGGCGACGCTCCTCGGACCGGTCGACTACTTCAACGTGAGCGGCGCCCGCGCGCCTGCGATCCTCGCTCGTCCCGGCCAGCCGTTGCCCGGCGAGATCGCCGGTCCCGGCCCGTTCGTCCCGAAGCTCGTGCCGGCGAAGGTGAAGGGCTTCGGCTGCAGGCTCCCTCTCTGGGCGCAGACGAGCGCGCTCGGTGTGCGCGAGGTCGCCGTCGACGTCCAAGTCCCGAGCGCGGGTTGGATCGGCGTCGGGTTCTGGTCCCCGTCGGCGGCCGTGCTCCACGCAGGCGGGACGAAGGTCGTCGAGCGCCCGCACGCGATCGGATCTCGCCCGGCGGCGCGCTTCGCGCGCATCGAGTCGACGTCCGGCACGCTGAGGCTCGTCCTGCGCGTCGGCATGGATCAGGACTTCCAGCACGTCGAGCTCGCCGCATGGGACGCGCAGGGTCGTCCGCTCCGCGCGCAGGCCCCCTCCCCCGGCCAGGCCGCCGGCGCCAAGGTGACCCGCATCGTGCCCGTCGCGCCGCCCGATCCGCGGACGGACGGAGAGCGCGTCGCCATCGCGCTCGGCGCGCTCGCGGGCAACGACGCGCGCCTCGCGGAGAACCTCCTCTCCCCGCAGGTCGCACGCTCCGACGCACCGCCCGAGCTCTTGCTCGTCTACGCGCGCGCCGTGAGGGGCGCGCGCGATCTCCCGAAGGTGAAGGCCCACGAGCGCGCGCGCTCGGCGTACGAACGCGTGCTCGATGCGTGGCCGGCGTCGTGGGAGGCCGTCGTCGAGCACGCCGTCCTCGCGGGCGCCCGCCGTGCTCGCGCGGAGGCGAACCTCGAGATGCTCGCCGATCTCGACGCGCTCCGCGCGAAGACGAAGACCTCGCAGGTCGCGCTGCTCGACGCCTTCGAGGCGCAGGTCGCGGGCCGCGAGCGCCTCGTCGATCGCGCGCGCGCGGCATTCGAGCGAGCGAAGGGCCCGCTCGCGAACACGCCCCTCCTCGCCGACACCGATCGCGTCGTGTTCGGTCGGACGGGACGCGACGCGGTCCGCTTCGAGTGCGGCGGCGGCATCGCGAACCGCATGAGCCTCGCCTGCCACGACGCGCTCGTGTCCGCGGGCGACCGCGCGGGCGCCGAGCGCGAGCTCGAGCGGCTGCGCGCGCTCGGTGGTACCCCGCAGCTCTACCTCTCGCTGTCGACGCGGAGCGCGATCGAAGCCGGAGACCTCGCTCGCGCACGCAAGCTCCTCGACGCGATGAATCCCGGTGACCGGCCGCTGTCGTCGGTCTACGCCGCGAAGGGCAAGTCCGCGGTGCCGGAGCTGCTCGCGCTCGCGCCGACGGCGCGCGACGCCCCGGCCGCATTGCCGTCGCTCCTCCGCGACGCCGGTGACGATCCGCTCGCGCGCTTCGACGGCCTCGCGCAGAAGGCGATCGACGACCCGAGCGCGGGCGCGTTCCTCGCGAACGCCGCGACCGCGATCCTTGCGCACGAGGAGCGTTACGAGATCGAGCCCTCGGGCCTCGTGCACTGGATCCTCTTCGACGTACGGCGCGTGATGGGCACGACCGACGTCGAGGCGAACGCGCAGGCGCCGTTGCCGACCCTCTTCGGCAAGAGCTCCGTCCGCATCCTCCGGCGTCGCATCTTCAAGAAGGACGGGCGCATCGTCCTGCCCGATCGGACGCCCAACGCCCTGCAGTCGCACGCCGATCTCTCGCAGCTCGAGGCGGGCGACGCCGTGGAGGCGATCTACGAGGGCTGGGCCTTGCCGAACGAGACCGGCAACGTCGGGCTCGACACTCCCGACCTGCTCCCCGAGCGCACGGCCGTACGCGACGCGACGATCGAGCTCTCCATCCCTCAGGGCCTCAGGAGCTCGCTCTGGAGCCATCCGATGCTGGGCAAGGCCGAGGAGCGCGTCGATCGCGGCAAGCGCGTCCTCACCTGGCGCGTGAAGGATCGCGGCGTCCGTCGCATCGAGTCGAGCGTGCCGAAGATGGATCGCGACGTCGCCGTGAGCTTCTCGACGACGACCTGGGAAGACGTCGCGCGAGGCCTCCGCGAGGTGCTCGCCTCGCTCGAGTCGGACAGCCCCGAGGTCACGACGTGGGCCCGCGAGGTGAGCGGCGGCAAGCCGATCTCGCGCGAGCTCGTCGAGCGGGTCGTCGCCGCGTCGGGTCAGGCCGTGAAGGAGGCCTCCGGCTTCATCCTCACCGACCTCGACTTCGGGCGCCCGGGACAGGAGACGAGCGCGCGCTCGATCCTCACGACGCGCGAAGGCAGCCGCACGTGGCTCATCGTGCACGCCCTCCGCGAGCTCGGCATCCCGACGGACGTCGTGGTCGCGGAGAACGAGCCGTTCTCGGACAGCCCTTCGTTCCCGCCGCGGTTCGGCCGCTTCATGCATCCGCTCGCCGTCGCACACGTGCCCGATCCGGATCCCTCGAAGCCGCCGGTCGACGTCTGGATCGACGCGGACGTCCCCGGACCGCCGCTGCCCGCCGGCAAGATCTCGCCCGAGCTCCGCGGGCGGCAGGCGCTCTGGCCCGACGGCCGCATCACCCCGATCCCCGCAGCGTTCGGCGCCGCCGAACGCGACGAGGTCGACATCCGGCTCACGGTCGACGAGCAAGGAAACGCGAAGGGCACGATCACCGTGCTCCTCCGCGGGTACGCCGCCCAGGACCTCGCGGAGGCGCTCGTGCGCCTCGTCGGGCTCGAGCGGCAGCGCGCTCTCCGAGGCATCGCGCTCGGGTGGGTGCCCTTCGCCACGGTCGAGAGGGTCGAGCTCTCGTCGAGCGAGGGGAGCTGGCAGGTCGCGATCCGCGCCGACCTCACGGCGCCCGCGTACGCGCAGGTGGAAGGCTCGAAGCCCGAGAACCGCACGTGGGTGCTCCCGGGGATCGACCCGGTGCACTACGTCTACCCTCGCCCGTTCGTCACCACCCTCGCCTCGACGTACGCGACGCAGGCGGCCCGCGAGAGCGCGCTCGCGATCAACCGCGCGACGCAGTACCACGTCCGACGCCGCGTCGAGCTCCCGGCGAAGGCGCGCATCACGCGCCTGCCGGGACCGTTCGAAGGGACGGGGCCGCTCCTCCGCGCGTCGCGGAAGATCTCCGTTTCCGGCAACGCGATCGAGGAAGACTTCACGCTCGACCTGACGACGGGCACCGTCCCGCGCCAGGACTACGACGCGTTCGTCTCCGCGGCGCACCGCACCGACGACGCCTTCCGCGCGAGCACGCGCGTGAGACCGCCCGCCCCCGACCAGGGGAAATGACGCGGTCTCGTTCCGCCGGGCGAAGTTGTGTTGGCGACGGCCCGAACTCAACGCGTGCAGCAGAAGGTCACCGGATCGGTAGACGTCACCCCACCGATGGGTTCGGCCTCGAACGTGGGCGGCGGATACGTGCACGTGCCGGCGCCGAGGACGAGGACCGGAGCGTCGATCCGGGTCGCGACGCTCCCGGGCGCCGAGATGCAACCCCGCATCGGGCCAACGTCAACGGAAGCGGACGCTCGACGCGGAGCGTGATCGAGCCCTTTCTCTGCCCCCCGAACGGGTGAGCTGACGTCACGGATACTTCGAAGTAAAGGTGAGCTCGTGCGACGCATCGTCCTCCGTACCACGGTCCTCGCTTCCATCGTCGTCACCGCCGCCGTGCAGGCGCAGCCCCGCCCGGTGCCCACCCCGACGCCGAAGCTCCCGACGCCCGCGCCGACGTTGAAGGTCCCGACGCCCGTCCAGCCGACGCCCGTGCAGAGGACGCCGCTCTGGGGCTACGCCGATCTCCACGTGCACCCCGCGACGCACTTCGCGTTCGGCGCCGACGCGTCCGGCAACGGCGGACCGTTCTGGGGGCGACCCGGGATGAAGCTCGAGACGTCGAACATCGCCACCGACCTCCCGCCGTGCGCGCGCGACAAGCACTCCGGATTCGACGCCGATCTCGTGCGACACCAGACGCGCATCCAGGTGGTCGGCGCGCTCGAGTCGGGGACGCTCCACGGCAGCGGCGGAGCGCCGAGCTTCGACGCCTGGCCGAACGCGCGCAGCCGCATCCACCAGACGATGCACATCTCGTGGATCCGCCGCGCCTACGAGGGAGGGCTGCGCCTCGTCGTCGCGAGCACGACGGACAGCCAGCTGCTCGGGAAGCTGTGGAAGCACGGGACGAACTTCACGAACGTCGGTCTCGGCCGTCCCGACCCCAACTACGACTACGAGTCGGCCAAGCGTCAGATCAAGTTCATCAAGGACCTCGCCGCGGCCAACTCGGGGTGGATGACCGTCGTGAAGAGCGCCGCCGAGGCGCGCGCCGCGATCGCGGCCAACAAGCTCGCCGTCATCCTCGGAGTCGAGTTCGACAAGCTCACCGCCGATCAGATCCTCGACCTCGCGAGGAACCACGGCGTCCGGTCGGTGATCCCGATCCACCTCACGAACAACGACTTCGGCGGCACCGCCGTCTACGACGACCTGTTCAACACGAGCAACAAGTACGTCAACGGCGAGTTCTTCCGCGTCGTCGGTGACGACAAGATCTCGAGCCGACTCTCCGCCGACACGCAGGAGCTCGTCGATCCCGGCGGCATCATGGGCTTCTTCAACGCCGTGCTACCGTCGGCGCTGAAGCGCTCGGAGTACTGCGCGCTCGGCTACGAGTGCTGCCCCGAACAGCCGAAGCCCGGGTGCATCCTGCTCTCGAGAGGGCACAGAAACGCGCTCGGGCTCACGGCGAAGGGCAAGACGGATCTCCGCCGCCTGATGAAGGAAGGCCTGCTCGTCGACATCGCGCACATGAGCGCGACGGCGACGGAAGAGGCCCTCCGGATCGCCGAGGCGGCGCGGATGCCGGTCATGGACTCGCACACCGGCCTCCGGAACGAGAACGCGTGCGCGAGCACGGAGCGCCACCTCACGTTCGGGCACGCGAGGCGCATCGGCGCGCTGGGAGGCGTCATCGGCCTGGGCACCGAAGGCGAGATGCACCCCACGCCCGTGCTCCACGAGGCCGGGACGCCGCTCGTCCGCTTCACCGGCAGCATGAAGAGCAAGACCTGGTACCTGCGGCCGCCCTCGACGGTGGCGGACGCATTCGACAAGGTCAAATTCGAGATCCGCACGGGAGGCGACGATCTCCGCGGCGGCAACGACAACGCCTTCGGCTACCTCGTCTTCGCCGACAACACGAAGAAGGAGTTTCCCCTCAACAACGGCGCGAGGTGGGGCAACGACTCGACGAACGTCGTCATGTTCGACGTGCCCGGCACTCCTCGATTGTCACAGCTCCGCAAGGTCGGCGTGAGGACGACCTTCGGCGGCGGCATCGGCGGCGACAACTGGAACATGGATCGCATCGTCACGAGCGTCCGCGTCGCCGGCAAATGGGTGAACGTCCTTCATGCCTCCGGAGCGCCCGTCGTCCGCTTCACGGGTCAGACGAAGGACTGGACGAAGAACGTCTCCAACCCGAGCTCCCTGACGACGTGCAACCCCGCGGGCGCGCTCAGCAGCCCGAGCACCGTCGTGCCTCGAATCGCCGTCACCGTGAAGACCGGAGGCGACGACCTCCGCGGCGGGAACGACAACGCCGAAGGCGTCCTGAAGCTGAAGGGCGGACGGACCATCTCGTTCTCCATCAACAATCGCCTCGGCATCTCCAACGGCGCCATCGTCACGCGCTACGTCGACCTGCCCGCGGGGACGCGCATCAGCGACCTCGAGAGCCTCACCATCAGGACGACGTTCAGCGGCGGCGTCGCCGGAGACAACTGGAACATCGACGAGCTCCGCGTCGACACGCTCACCGATCCCGTCACGGAGTGGGCGGCGGACTACCAAGAGGCCCTCGGCTTGCTCGGCAACCGCGGCGTCGCGCTCGGCAGCGACATCAACGGCCTCGCGCCCCAGATCCCGTTCACGGCGCTCCCGGTGCGCTACCCGATCGACGTCGCTCAGCGGGTCGGGATGCCGGGCACGTCGCCCTTGCAGAAGCACCGGGTGCTGAATCGGACCTTCGACTTCCGGACCGACGGGATCGCGCACATCGGCATGTTCCCCGACTTCATGCAGGCGCTCTCGGCAGCGCCGAACGGCATGAACGTCGTGAGCAAGCTGTATCGCTCCGCGAACGACGTCGTCGAGATGTGGGAGAAGATCGAAGCCGCGGCCAAGAATCTCTGACGAAGCGAAACGCGATCGCGCCGCGCGGCGGTTCGGCGCACCCAGCCGTCGCAGCGGCGCGATGCGCGCGGAGACGTGCCGCGAGCTCGCGAAGCGCGAGCATCGAAGCGGAGCACACGCTAAGGATCGCGTGTGTTCCGGCGACTGAAGAGAGCGCTCGAATCGGTGTCGTCGATCGTCGACGACCTGCTTGCGACGGTGAGAGCGCTCCGGCTCCTCTTGGAGAACGTCGAGCGCGCCGCGCGTCCGGACGGCGAGCTCAGCGATCTCTTGCGCGCGACCGCCGAGCTTGCTCGGGCGGCGGCGGCAGCCCAGCGAATACGCACCCACCCGGCGTGGCGGGACGAGCGAGCGGTGAACGCGACGGCGCGGGACGAAGCACCCCTCTGGCGGAGGCTCAGGACGCACGTACGCGCCGCCAGCGAAGAGGTCCGACGGAGGCGGCACGGCACCGTCCGGCGCGTGCGCTGAGAGGCGTCCGCCTCACGGCGGAGAGCGCTCCGCCACGTAGAGGTCGTAGCTCGTCGCCTCCGCTTCCTTGTTGGAAGAGAAGTAGAGGCGGCAATTATCGGCGGACACGGAGCCCGGTATCGAGAAGTAGCCGGGGAAGGTGAGCTCCTCGACGCGCACGGGAGCGCGGAAGGGCCCCGTGGGCGTGTCGCGATGTGCGACCATGATCGTGCCCTTGCCGGCCCCCAGGTTCCGTTCGGAGTAGAAGTAGAGGCTCAGGCGATCGGGCGAGAGCACCGGAACATTGTCGGTCGTGCTCGCGTTGAGCGTGTCGAGGGGCTCCGGGATGCCGAAGTTCCCGTCCTCGGTGCGTATCGCGCGGTACAGATCGATGTTGTTGCCTTGCGAGGGGCTCGCGAAGAACAGCTCGGAGCCGTCCGCGGAGATGGACGGCGTCTGCCGGTCCGGAACGATCCCGTTGGGATCTTCGGTGATCGGATACGGCGCCGCGTCGCCGAACGGCTCCGTGACCGCGTTCCGACGCGCGTGCATGAGCGTGAACGGGGACGACGGATCTCCCAGCTTGAGGACGAAGAGAATCTCGAGCTCGTCGGCGGTCACGAAGGGCTGCCGCGCACCCGTGGGGAGCCCGGCGAGCAGGACGGGCGTCCCGAAGGCCTCCGTCTTGGAGGCGCGCGAAGCCCGATAGAGCTCGACCCGCCCATCGGTTGCGAAGCTCCGCTGGAAGTAGATGACACGCTCGTCGGGGGACACCCGCGCATAGGCCTCGGCCTCCGGAGTGTTGACCCCGTCGATGGGACGGTGCGACGTGAACGGCGCGTTACGGTCGCACCGGACGCCCGCGTCGTCGACGGCGGCGTCCGGGCCGCCGGTCCCCGCATCGGAAACGCCAGCGTCGGAAGGATTCGCATCGACAGCGGTAGGAGGGGAGCTGTCGAAGGACGAGCACGCGCCGACGAGGACGATCCAGGGAACGAGCACGTCGACGAGCCTCACGGCGCGCATCACGAACAGCTTAACGTACGCCGGGCGTCGTGTGTGCGACGAGCCACCATCACGGCGATCGTTCGGCGACGTAGAGGTCGAGCCCCGTCGTCGCTCGATCCTTGTTCGAGTAGAAGTAGAGACGGCACCCGTCGGCGGAGACGGAGCCTGGCGACGAATAGGCATCGTCGAAGACGAGCTCCTCGATGCGTTCGGGGTTCCGGAACGGCCCCGTCGGAGTGTCGCGATGCGCGACCCAGATCGAGCCCTTGCCCGAGCCGGGGAGCGCACGCTCCGAGTAGAAGTAGAGGCTCAGGCCGTCGGGCGAGAGCACCGGGTCCCCGTCCCATGCGGACGTGTTCAGCGTATCGAGCGCCTCCGGCGGACCGACGCCACCGTCTGCGTCGAGCTTCGAGCGAACCAGATCCCAGTTGGTCGTGACCGCGAAACGCGCGAGATAGAGCTCGGTACCGTCCACGCTGAGAAACGGAGTGAAGGAGTCCGCCATGGGATCGTTCACCGGATGCGGCTCCGCCTCTCCGAACGGCGCCGTGGGCGTTGGTCGCCGCGCGCGCCAAAGCCACCACCGCTGATTGAGGCGCTGGGTGAAGACGATCTCGAGCTCGTCCGCGCTCAGGGTCGGATGCGCCGCCATCTCCGGAAGCCCCTCGACGGGCACGGGCGTATCGAAGACGTCCGCGGGAGTACGGCGAGTCGCGCGGTAGATGGTGATCTCGTTCTCGGTGGACCGCTGGAAGTAGAGCACCCGCTCGTCCAGCGAGATCCGCGGGAAATGCTCGTTGACGGGGGTGTTCACGCCGTCGATTCGGCGGATCGAGGTGAACGGCGCGTTGCGGTCGCACCTGACCTCTGCGTCGACGTCCGGCGGCGGCGCTCCGTCCTCGGCCGCCGAGCCGTCCGGCTCGGCAGCGTCCGAGCCCGCGTCTGCGTCGGATGGATCCGTGGAAGGAGTGCTCTCGAAGCTCGAACAGGCGCCGATGAGCACGATTGCCACCGCGAGCGCGCCAGAGAGGCTACGCATGAGAATGGGCGTAGTATACGTCGCGCCTCGATCGTGTTCCGAGTCGGACGACGGAGCCGTGCGTCATCGTGGGAGGCGTTCGGCGACGTACACGTCGTGGCCCGTCCCGCCGTCGTCCTTGTTGGAATGGAAGTACAGGCGACAGTTGTCGGCGGAAACGGAGCCCGGTACCGAGAAGGCACCGTCGAACACGAGCTCCTCGACACGCACGGGCGCACGAAACGGTCCGTCCGGCCTATCGCGATGCGCGACCCAGATCGAGCCCGTGCCCACTGACGCCAGGCGTTCGGAGTAGAAGTAGAGGCTGAGGAGATCCGGCGAGAGCACCGGAGTGTAGTCCATCTTGCTCGTGTTGAGCGTAGCGAGAGGCTCGGACGGGCCGATGCCGCCGTCGGCTGCGCGCGTCACGCGGTACAGATCGGCATTCGTGGAGCCCTCGAGGCGTGCGAAGAACAGCTCGGCGCCGTTCGCGGAGATGAACGGAGTCTGCCGATCCGCATCGGGGTCGTCGATGAACGGGTACGGCGAGACTTCGCCGAACGGCGCCGTGGGTGTCGACCGCCGTGCGCGCCAGAGCGAGCCCGCACTGGAAAGATGCTGGACGACGACGATGATCTCGAGCTCGTCCGCGGACAAGGCGGCGCATTCGCCGGCAGCCCTTCCAGACGCACGGGAGGATCGAAGGCGTCCTCGCGGGAACGGCGGTAGCGCGGAAGATCTCGGCCCGGCCATCCGAGGCGGTGCGCTGGAAATAGAGGACGCGCTCGTCCAGAGACATTCGAGGGAAGCTCTCGTGGGCGGGCGTATTCACCCCGTCGATGACGCGAATCGACGTGAACGGCGCCGTCCGATCGCATCCGACGTCGGCGGCATCGACGTCTCGTGGCGGAGCCGCGTCTTCGGTCGTCGCCGCGTCTACGTCCGCGCCGAGCAGGCCGCCGTCTCCTCGGAAGCACTTCGGCAGCGCCGTATTCGCGTGAGCACGCGCCCACGATCGAGGCAGCCACTGCAACCGCGCCCAGAAGCCCCACCGCGCGCACGACGACAACGATACTACAGGGCACGGTCGTGACCGAAGCCGGCGCGCCTAGCGCGCGATCACGGGAAGCGCTCGGCCACGTAGAGCTCGTAGCTCGACCCGTCTTTGTTGGAGTAGAAGTAGAGGCGGCAGTTGTCGACGGATACGGAGCCCGGCGACGAGAAGTAGCCGTCGAACACGAGCTCCTCGACACGTGTGGGGGTACCGAACATTTCATCGGGCGTGGCGCGATGCGCGACCCAAATCGAGCCCTCGTCCTTCTCCGCCTCGCGCTCGGAGTAGAAGTAGAGGGTCAGGCGATCCGGCGAGAGCGCCGGCTCGCTGTCTCGCGCGCCACTGTTGATCCCCGCGAGCGAGTCGATCCCTCCCAAGCCTCCGTCCGGCAAGACCCATGTGCGAAGCAGGTTCTCGTCCGTGACGTGCTGCGAGAAGAAGAGCTCCACGCCGTCCGAGGACAGGAACGGCGCGAAGCGCGCGAATGCCGGTTCGCCGAGCGGATGCAGCTTCGCCGCACCGAACGGATGGGTGACCTCGTTCCGCCGGGCGTGCCACACCGCGTGTCGGCCCTGGTAGGGCGCGAGGAAGAAGATCTCGAGCTCGTCCGCCGTCACGAACGGCTGCTTCGGAAGGTCCGGCAGCCCCTCGACCTTCGTCGGCGTACCGAAAGCACCACCGACCGTGGCACGCGACGCGCGGTAGATGGCAGACGCGTCCGAGCCGGCGAATCGCTCGAAGTAGATCACGTGCTCGTCGGGAGAGACCCGAGGGAACGCCTCGTGGGCCGCCGTGTTGACGTCTTCGAGTGGGCGGATCGACGTGAACGGTGCGGTGCGGTCGCACGGGACGCCGGAGTCGACTTTCGGAGCGCCGTCCTCGCTCCCCGAAGCGTCGTCCGAAGGATTCACCAGAGCGTCCGGAACGGCGGCGTCCGTCTCGGCCTCGTGAGGCTCCGTCGAAGAGGCATCGCCGAAGCTCGAACAGGCGCCGACGGCCGCGATCGTCATCGCGACCGCGCCGAGCAGCCTCACCGCACGCATGCTTCGAGCGTACTACAGCCGCGCCCCCGGCGGAGGCCGCAGGACGCTCGACGAAGAGCGACGGGCTTGCATCAACGCGGCGAGCGCTCGGCCACGTAGAGGTCACCGTGCCCGCCCTCCCGGTTGGAGGAGAAGTAGAGGCGACACCCGTCGACGGACACGGAGCCGGGGAACGTGTACGCGCCGTCGACGGCGAGATCCTCGACCCGCGAAGGCGCCCCGAACGTCCCGCCCGGCGTGTCACGATGGGCGACCCAGATCGTGCCCGTGCCCGGTGCGGTCTGGCGTTCGGAGTAGAAGTAGAGGGTCAGCCCATCCGACGAGAGCACCGGCGCCGTGTCTCGACCGGCGCCGGCGAGTGACGCCAGACGTTCCGTCGAAGCGACGGTACCGCTCGCGGTGAGCTCGACGCGAAACAGGTCCTCGTCCGAAGCGCCTTGCGTCTGCGAAAAGAACAGCTCCGTACCGTCCGAGGAGACGAACGGCGCGAACCGATGGATGGTGTGGTCGCCGGAGTCGGCAGGGTGCAACGCCGCGGAGCCGAAGGGCGCGTCGACCGCCGCCCGCCGCGCGTAGGACAGGGCCGGCCTGGAAATCTTGGAGGTCGCAGCCCCGACCGCGACCGTGCGGACGAAGAGGATCTCGAGCCCGTCCGCCGTCACGAACGGCTCTCCCCAGCTCGTCGTCCCCCCGACCGGGGCGGGCGGGCCGAAATCGTCGCCGACACGAGCGCGGGTCGCCCGGAAGATGGTGGGCGCCTGGTCGGGGGCCTCCCTTCGCTCGAAGTAGATCGTGCGTTCGTCGGGGGAGACGCGAGGGAACGCCTCGTGCTCGGCGGTGTTGACTTCCGCCAGCGGACGGATCGACGTGAACGGCGCGGTTCGATCACACCCGACGCCGCCCCCCTCGCCCTCGGTCGTGACCGCGGCGTCCGGGGCATCACCGCCTGCGTCCGCCTCGACAGGCTCGGAGCCGGAAGCGGTGCCGAAAGCCGAGCAGGCGCCGACGAGCACGGTCGTCGTCACGACCACGCAAGGCAGGCTCCCCACACCCATCAGGACGATCGTACTACGGCCGCCGCCCTCGGCCGAGCTGCCGAGGAGGTCGAAACGGGCGCGTCATCGCTGAAAAAAGCGCTCGGCCGCGGAGACGAGCGGCCGCGGGCTCGATGTCGAACCGGATTGAAGCGACAGTGGTGTTTCACTACGGTATGGCGACCAATCTTCACGGGCGAGGACGACGACGATGAGCGGCCATTCGAAATGGGCGACGATCAAGCACAAGAAGGGCGTGATCGACGCCAAGCGCGGCAAGCTCTTCACGAAGCTGATCAAGGAAATCACGGTGGCGGCTCGACTCGGCGGAGGCGAGCCGGCGAACAACCCGCGCTTGCGCAAGGCCATCGCGGACGCCAAGGCCCAGTCGATGCCGGGCGACACGATCCGCAACGCGATCAAGCGGGGCACCGGCGAGATCCAAGGCGAGGCGTACGAGGACGTCCTCTACGAGGGCACGGGCCCGGCCGGCACGCTGTTCCTCGTCGAGGCGCAGACCGACAACCGCAACCGCACCGTCGCCGAGATCCGGAAAATCTTCGAGAAGTCGAACGGCAACCTCGGCGGAGCAGGCACCGCCGCGTGGGCGTTCGACCGCAAGGGGCTCATCTCGATCGAGAAGTCGGCCGCGACGGAGGACCAGCTCATGGACGTCGCGGTGGGCGCCGGCGCGGAGGACTACTCGCTCGAAGGCGACATGTGGAGCGTGACCACGCCGCCCGATCAGCTCAACGCCGTCCTCGACGCGCTCGAGAAGGCCGGCATCCCGACGAAGGAGTCCCAGCTCGGTTACGTCCCCAAGACGAAGAAGCCGGTCAGCGGGCGGGACGCCGAGGTGCTCCTCCACCTCGTCGAGACGCTCGACGACCACGACGACGTCGCGCACGTGTACGCTGACTTCGACGTCTCCGACGAAGACCTCGCGCGCCTCTCGTGAGTCCGTGAGCACCGTGCTCGGCCTCGATCCCGGCACGCGCCGCTTCGGCTGGGGAGTGGTGCGCCGGATGGGGACGCGCCTTTCGCACGTCGCTCACGGAGTCATCGACGTGGAAGGCGAAGGCGACCTCGGATCGAGGCTCGTCGCGATCGAGCGCGAGCTCGTGGACGTCATCGAGCGCCATCGCCCCGACGCGGCGAGCATCGAGTCGCTCTTCTTCGCGAAGGACGCGCAGGCGGCCGCGAAGCTCGGGCACGCACGCGGCGTCGCGCTCCTCGTCTGCGCACGCGCGGGGCTCGCGTCGTTCGAGTATGCGCCGGCGCGCGTGAAACGGACCGTCGCCGGCGCGGGGCGTGCCGACAAGAACCAAGTCGCCCAGATGATTCGCGTCGTGCTCGGGCTGCCGCAGGCTCCCCGGGCGGACGCCGCCGACGCCCTCGCCATCGCGGTGACGCACCTCCAAGGTACGCGCCTGCCCGCTGCCCCACCCCGCCGCGCCGGAACGGGCTGAGCCTGCCCGGCGCGCGCGGGGAACGAACCGTGCTCTCCGATTGTTCCTCGCTCGGGCGTCGCCCACGAGGCTCAGGCAGACCGGTTCGTGCTGGTACGCCGCATACTTACGCTCAATATTGCGGACGGTTCCCCCGTCCAATAAAAGTCCCTGCCAGGGCCCGACGAACCTCGACCTGCCCCGCCCAATCTCGGAGAGATCCCCCATGTTTCGCCGTCCTGCCAAGCTCGTCGTCGCCGCCCTGCTCGCGGCCGCCACACCCTTCGTGATTTCGGACGCGAGCGCGCAGTCCGCGCAGCCGGGAGCAGCTCAACCGCAGCCGGCACCGCAGGCGCAGACGGACGAGGTCCTGGCGAAGGTGCAGGCGTTCTACGACTCGACCAAGTCGTTCTCGAGCCCGTTCAAGCAGGAGTTCTACGTCAAGTCGCACAACATCCGTAAGGAGTCGAAGGGCAAGGTCACGTTCGCGAAGCCCGGCAAGATGTCGTGGGACTACGAAACGCCGGCCGGCAACCGCGTCGTCTCGGACGGCAACATCCTCAAGGTGTACGAGGCGGCGAACAAGCAGCTCTTCGAGCAGAGCGTCGACAAATCACAGTACCCGGCGGCGCTCTCGTTCCTCACCGGAAAAGGAAGCCTCTCGGAGGCCTTCACCTTCGTGATGTACCCCGGCGCGTCGATGCAGTTCCCGGGCGGCAACGTCCTCGTCGGCACGCCGAAGCAGCCGACGCCTGCGTACACGAAGGTGCTCCTCTACGTCGACAGCGCCACGAGCCACGTCCGTCGCGTCCTCATCGTCGACGCGCAAGGGAACCGCAACCGCTTCGACTTCATCGAGCCGAAGGTGAACATCCCGGTCGACGAGAACACGTTCAAGCTCGTTCCGCCGCCGGGGACGCAGATCATCAAGCCCTGAGGCGGAGCACGCGTGTCTGCCTCCACGTGCCCGGCCTGCGGACACGCGACGTTCGATCCGGTTCGGTCGTCGCCGGACACGAGCGCCGGCACGTGCTCGCGGTGCGGCTACGCATCGGGCGAGACGAACCGATGCCCTCACTGCCGCGCGACCGCCCGCGTGGAGGGCACGGGGATGCATTCCCGATGCGCGGTGTGCGGCGGCCCGCGCATCCCCGGCAACCTCGGCGGCGAAACGGCGGTGGCGGCGCTGAAGGAACAGAGGAAGCTCTGGACCGAAGCACGCCTGGCGTCGACGGCCACGCTCATCCAGGCCGTCCTCGCCGCGATCGCGACGCTGATCGGGCTCGCCGTCCTGCCCGCGTCGGTCGTCGGCAAGGTGATCGTCTTCGCCATCGCCGCCTTTCCGCTCTTCCTCGCGCTCCGTTCGCGGGCGCGCGCCGCGGCCGCGCGGGCGCGTGCGAAACAGGCCGGCGAGCGCGCCTGGCAGGCCGCCGCCGAGGACGCGGCCAAGCGAAGGGGCGGCATCACCGCGAGCGAGCTCGCGAAGACCCTGGGCATCGACGAGGCGGATGCCGATCGGCTGCTGACGTCGCTCGCCGTCCACGATCGCACGCGTGTCGACGTCGACGACGACGCGGAGGTCCGGTACAGCGTCGGCCCGTCGCCGCGCGTTCGCATCGACGAGGAGCCCGACGAGGTCGACGAGAGCGGAGCCGACGAAGCCGGCGCGAGCGTGGTCGCGCGGCGGGAGCCGGCGCGGTGAGCGCCGGTCTTCCGAAACGCGAGCGACGAGGCGGCGTGGGTCGACGCGCGCGAGGGCGTGCGCGTCCGCCGCGAGCAGAGCCTGCTCGCCGAGCCGAAGAAACGCGCGCGAAGAAGCCCGAGCCGTCCGCTACCGACACGCCGCCCGCCGTGGCGCTGCCGCGCCGGCGGTCGCTCACGAACGTCGGCGGCCCCATCGAGACGAGCGGCGACCCGGAGAGCGCGAAGATCCTCGCGCACGCAATCGACGTGACACCGACGATGGACGAGGCGGCCGAGGATCGCGCGCACGTCCACGGCTTCCACGCGTACCCCGCGCGCGCGCACCCGGTCACGGTTCGCCGCCTCGTGGAGGCGCTCGTCCCGGAAGGCGGCACGGTCCTCGATCCGTTCTGCGGCTCGGGCACCGTGCTCGTGGAGGCCATGCTCGCGGGACGCGCCGCGATCGGCTCCGACCTGAATCCCATCGCCGTGATGCTCTCGCGTGCGAAGACGTTCCCTCGCTCACCCGAGCGGACGCGTGCGCTCGTCGAGGCCGCACGCGGCGTGGCCGAATTCGCGGAGGCTCGCCGGAAGGCGAAGGCCGGAGCCACGCGGCGATTGCCGGAGGAAGACGTCGCGAGCTTCGCGCCGCACGTCCTCCTCGAGCTCGACGGGATCCGCGCCGGGATCGCCGCGGCCCCGCCCGAGGCGCGGCCCGATCTGTCGCTCGTCCTCTCGTCGATCCTCGTCAAGCTGGCGGCCCGTCGCGGCGACACGTCCGAGGCGCCGGTCGAGAAGCGCATCGCCGCGGGGTGGCCCTCGAAGCTCTTCGTGAAGAAGACCGAGGAGCTCGCGCGCCGCTTCGACGAGCTCTACCGGCTCTTGCCGAAGCCTCCGCCGCGAGCCCGCGTCTACGAGGACGACGCGAACGTGCTGTCGAAGGTCGAAGACGCCTCGATCGACGCGGTGATCACGTCGCCGCCGTACGTCGCGACGTACGACTACCTCAAGCACCACGACATGCGCATGCGCTGGCTCGGCCTCGATGCGCGGAAGCTCGCGCGTAGAGAGATCGGGGCGCGCCGCAAGTACGTGCGCCTCTCTGCGCGTGAGGCACGCGAGGCTTGGGCGGGGGAGCTCGATACGCTCCTTCGCTCGCTCGCCCGCGTCATGAAGCCGGGGGCTCCGCTGGTGCTCCTCATCGCGGACTCGGCGGCGGGACGCCCGGGCGAACGCCCCGAGGCCATCCGCGCCGACGAGATCGTCACCCGCGTCGCCGAGCGCGGGGGCAGGCTCGAGCCGATCGCTCGCGCCTCGCAGGCGCGCCCGCACTTCCACGGTCCGACGGCGGCCGCGTTCACGCGACGACCTCGCCTCGAGCATGCGCTGCTCCTGCGCCGCCGCTGACGTCGCCCGGCGGTCGTCGGACGGCACGCCTCGTCCGCCCGGCTGACGGTCCGCTGGCAGACGAATGACCGAATCCTGACCGAGCCGACTTGCACGGGCGCCCGTCCACGGACTATGAGGGTGCGCGCATGCCGGAGATCACGTTCGAGTCCAGCGACGGCTCGCAGAAGACGACGGTCAACGCCCCGAACGGCGGCGCGCTTGCGGACCTCTGCGATGATCACGGCGCGCCCATCCCGTTCTCGTGCCGGAGCGCGAGCTGCGCGACCTGCCACATCGAGGTCCTCGAGGGCGCCGACGCGCTCTTGCCCCCGGAGCAGGAGGAGCTCGACGTGCTCGAGGCGGTCTGCTCCGCCCCGCCGCGCTTCCGCCTCGCGTGCTGCGCGAAGATGAGGCCCGGGCCGGGTCGCGTCGTCGTCCGCGCGCAGAACGAGTACTGAGCGACCCGAGCCGGACGCGGAACTTCGCGACAATCCTCGGTTCTCGGCCGCTCGAGGCACCGCACGACCGGACGCGTAGCCAATCTCGTGCTAGGACAGCGACCTCTCCCCTGCTACGGCGGATGAGAGGCGTCCCACGGACGGGCGCACGCTTGGAGGATTCGTGATGCAGCAGCGTACGCGTCGTTTGGCCATCATCATCGCCGGCACCTTGCTCGCTTCGGTCGGTCTCGTGCTCGCAGCCTGCACCACGGACAACGGAACGGTGCCCCTCCCCGGCCAGACGGGCGACGGTGGCTCGAAGAAGAACACGAGCTCGAGCGGCGGGGACGACGAGGAAGAAGAAGAGGAAGAGCAGGACGGCGACACGACGAAGAAAGACGCGGGCGCCGACGCGGACTGCCGCGAAGCACCGCGCCTCCGGAACAACGAGAACGGCTTCTTCTGCGCGTTCCTCCCGCGCGACGCCGGCGGCGCCGGTGGGAACAACTGCTCGCACGACGAGACGTGCTGCAACCCCGCCCAGGTCGACGGCCAGTTCCCGCCGACCTTCTGCGCCTCGACACCTCGCAACGAGAAGGGCGGAACGAACGGCGCGGCCGCGTGCGCCGCCCAGGCCGAGGCGAAGGGCTCGACGTGGACGCCCGGCAAGGGAACGACCTGGGAGTGCGGAGACAGCAACAACTGCGACGACGGTCAGGTCTGCTGCATCTTCACGGACCCGTCCATCACGGA
>Ga0207864_1000206_pt1 | contig 94062 bp, 72 predicted proteins | sample HigsolmetaAR202D_FD_184834 | JGI IMG/M metagenome (GOLD analysis project Ga0207864, IMG submission 184834) | Ionic liquid and high solid enriched microbial communities from the Joint BioEnergy Institute, USA - AR20-2-D (SPAdes) (version 2) ...
CCGGCGGGTCGGACGCCGGAATCGTACGCGTGCGCGCTCGCGCCCCGGGAGCTGGTGGAGTTGCCGTCGCCCTCGGCCTACACCGTGGCAGCGCTCGGCGCCGGGCTCGCCGTCGGCGGCGCGCTGGCGTGGCGGCTCGCGCGCGGCAGGTGGTGAGGTCGCTGCATCCGTACGCGCGGAGATGATCCGACCCGCGCGTCGCGCCCCGCCGCGCGATCGTTCGATCTGAGGACCGGAGACGACGACGTGGCTCGAGCACCGTCGCGTACGCAGCTCACGATCGACCGGGTCGAAGTCTCGGCCTACACCGTGCCCACCGACTTTCCCGAAGCCGATGGCACGCTGGCCTGGGACTCCACCACGATCGTGATCGTCCAGGCGCGCGCCGCGGGCGTCACCGGGCTCGGCTACACCTACGCGGACACGGCCACCGCACGGCTCATCGACGAGCGCCTCGCCAGGCTGGTGGTCGGCCGCGATCCGATGGCGATCCCGGCGATCTGGGCCGACCTGCGGCGGGAGGTCCGTAATCTCGGGTACCGCGGCGTCTGCGCGATGGCGATCTCGGCCGTGGACAACGCGCTCTGGGATCTCAAAGCGCGGCTCCTCGGAGTCCCGCTCGTCACGCTCCTCGGCGCCGTTCGCGACGGCGTGCCCGTCTACGGCAGCGGGGGCTTCACCTCCTACCCGGTCTCCAGACTCCAGGACCAGCTCGCTCAGTGGGTCGACGCCGGAATCCGCCGCATGAAGATGAAGGTCGGCACCCGGCCGGCCGAGGACCCGCACCGCGTGCAGGCGGCACGGGAAGCGATCGGGCCGGACGCGGAGTTGTTCGTGGACGCGAACGGCGCGTACAGCCGCAAGGTCGCGCTCGCGATGGCCGAGCGCTTCCACGAAGCGGGGGTGTCGTGGTTCGAGGAACCCGTCCCCTTCGACGATCTCGAAGGCCTGCGGCTGCTCCGCGACCGCGCGCCCGCCGGCATGGACATCGCCGCCGGCGAGTACGGCTACGACCTCGTGGATTTCCGCCGCGCCCTGGAGGCCGGCGCCGTCGACGTGCTCCAGGCGGATGCCACGCGCTGCGGCGGTATCACGGGTTTCCTCCGCGTCGCGGCGCTCTGCGAGGCCCATGCAGTGCCGCTCTCCGCCCACACCGCACCAACGCTGCACGCGCACCCGTGCTGTGCACTGACGGTCGTGCGCCACGTCGAGTACTTCCACGACCACGTCCGCATCGAGCGAGCGTTCTTCGACGGCGCGCCCGAGCCGCGCAACGGTGCGCTCCATCCGGATGCCGGTCGTCCCGGAATCGGAATCGAGCTGCGGAGGGCCGACGCTGCCCGGTACCTCGTCTACGGCGCACGCTGATACGGCCGCACCCGAGCCGGCGCGAACCCGCTGCCTCCCGATCGGCGACTAGGCCGTGATCGGCAACGGCCGCGGCATTGCCCCGGTCTCCCGGTCCGGCCCGATCGACGGGTGGTGCGTGCCGCGCTTCGACCGCGACGCCGTATTCGCCCGGATCCTCGACGCCGATCTCGGCGGCGCGTTCGAGATCCGGCCCGCCGGGCCGTTCCGCACGAGGCGGCGCTATCTCCCCCGGACCAACATCCTGGAGACGGAATTCGCCGCCGACGGCGGTGTCGTCCGCATCGTGGACTTCATGCCCGCGCTGAGAGAGGAACAGAAGCGAATCTATCCGGTCGCGTTCCGGGAGATCGTGCGGCGGGTCCGGCGGACCGGAGGATCGTGCTGACGACCGTGGTCGCCGCCCCCCACGATCGTGCACTTCGAACGTCCACGCACCACACACCCGGAGGATCCGCGCAACAGCCGCCACCTCCTCCCCTCTACGGCGCGCCCCTCGGGACCGCGGCCCGACCGGCCGCGCATCCCGCGCCGCGTAGACCGTCACGCGCTGTCCGGGAAGTGCTGCGCGTTCAGGCGCGGACGGCAGGCCGCCCGGCCCAACCGGTCACGCGTAATGCATGACGCGGTTCCTGCCGGCTCGCTTGGCTTCGTACAGGGCGGCATCGGCCCGGCGCAGCAGGTCCTCCGGCGCCAGGGGGTTGGCAGGTGCGGAGCACGCCACACCGACGCTCAGCGTGACGATGGGTGCCACGTCCGACCGCTCGTGAGGGATCCGAAGCGCGCTCACACGTGCGCGCGCCTCTTCGGCAACGCCGAGCGCGCCCGCGCAGTCCGTCGAGGGCAGCACGAGAACGAACTCCTCGCCGCCGTACCGCGCAACCACGTCATTGACCCGCCGAACGACCGTGGAGAGCACATCGGCCACCTGCTTCAGGCATGCATCGCCGGCCAGGTGGCCGTAGTAGTCGTTGTAGGCCTTGAAGTGGTCCACATCGCACAGAATCACCGCAATCTGCTGGCCGGGCCTCCGCAGCCTCGCACATTCGCGGGCCAGGAAATCATCCAGGGTACGGCGGTTCGCCAGGCCGGTCAGCGGGTCCAGGCCGGAGAGTCGGGCCAGCTCTTCGTTGGAACGCGTGAGCGCGGCCTCCGCACGGTCGATCTCGCGCCGGAACCGGTTCGCGACCACGCCGCCGACGACCATCGCGCCGATCGCGGTGCCGGCGAACACCCAGGGCAGCGCGGGCCCCGGAATCGCGAGCGGCGCGGTCTCCGCCGGGAAGAGGAAGTGCCAGAGGAGGAAGAAGAAGGCGGCGACACCGAACGTGAGCACGACGCCCGTGCGGCTCGAAGAGGAGAACAGGCCGAGCCACGTCGCGATCGGGAAGAAGAACAGGTGCACGCCGGAGCCGGCGCCGATGAAGTACGTGACGACGATGATCTGGAGGTGAACGACCACGAGCGCCGTGTTCCGGGCCGCCCGGTACATGCGCGCCCGGTTCATGAACGGGACGGCCACGTAGCACGCCATGAAGCCCACGTTGGCGAGCAGCAGCGGCAGGTAGTACCCGGGGTCGTGGATCAGGTAGAAGACCTGATAGGGGATGGTGGCGGTGAAGGGGTAGAGGACGAGCTCGTTGACCAGCGAGATCTGACGGACGCGCTCTCGCGGTTGCCCGTCCGTACCGAGGGACAACAACCTCCCGACCCACTCCGGGATCGTTCCCATCCGGCGCTTGTCACGGGAAGTGTCGGAACGCAGCGGCATGCAGCCGCCCTGTGGGCGGTCAGTGCCGTGCGGGGCATCGGCCTCGCAGCATCTCGCCGGGACAAGCCACACGCTATGTCGCTGCCGACTCGCGCGCAAGGAGGTTTGTGACCCGACGCGTGGGACGCCGATCCAGGATCCCGGGAGACGACGGCGCAGGGCTCGTTCGTCGCGATCCGAACGCCCGCTCCCGGGCACGTCACGCTCCCGCACCAGGGCAGCGCCGGCCCCGGATCGCCCAGCAGCTCGTGGGCTGGTGCACGGAGGCTCCGGAACCAGGCACCGCGAGCGCGCGGCCCCGATCGCCACCGCGTCCGCCCGTGACCGCCTTCGACGGCGCACCCTTCCCCTGCCCGGCCACATTCGGGTAATATCCCCGATCCGGTTCGGCGACCGAGGCGAAACCCGCGCCGCTGACGCTGCCGTAAGGTATCCTCGAGAGATCCGACCGCATCCCCGGGCAACCCACGGTAGCCCCTTCCGCATCGAAGTGCGGTTGTTATCGCATCGTAATCCAGGAGGAGGATAATGCCTGGCTTCACCATACGCCGACTCCTCGCGCCGGCCCTCCTGCTGGCGCTCGCGTCCCCCCTTGCCGCGCAGGTGGATGCCCGCCTGCTGCGCTACCCCGACGTTTCCGCCACGCACATCACTTTCGTCTACGGCGGCGACATCTGGATCGTGCCGAAGGAGGGCGGCGTGGCGAACCGCCTGACCACGCCCGCAGGTGAGGAGACCTTCCCGCGCTTCTCGCCGGACGGCAGCGAAATCGCGTTCAGCGGCAACTACGACGGCAACATCGACGTCTACGTGATCCCGGCAACCGGCGGCACGCCGCGCCGGGTCACCCACCACCCCGCGTCGGACCGGCTCGTCGACTGGTACCCGGACGGTCGCTCGCTCCTCATCGCGAGCGACATGGCGAGCGAGAAGGACCGGTTCAACAAGCTGTTCAGGGTCCCGGTCGAGGGCGGCCTCCCGGAGCAGCTCCCGATGCCTTACGGCGAGTTCGCCGCGCTCTCCGCCGATGCCCGGCTGATCGCGTACACGCCCGGGACCCGCGACTTCCGGACCTGGAAGCGCTACCGCGGCGGCTGGGCCCAGGACATCTGGCTCTATGACCTGAGCGCGGACACCGCCCGCAAGATCATCGCGTCCGAGGCGAACAACTCGCAGCCCATGTGGCACGGCGAGACGCTGTACTTCATCTCGGACCAGGGCGCGGCCCAACGTTACAATATCTGGGCTTACAACACCCGCACGGGACAGCTCCGCCAGGTCACCCACTTCACGGACCACGACGTCCGGTTCCCCGCCATCGGACCGTCCGATATCGTGTTCGAGAACGGCGGCCGCCTCTACCTCCTCGACCTGGCCACCGAGCAGACCCGGGAAGTGAAGGTGCAGGTCACCACCGACCTGGCCTCGCTGCGGCCCCGGCCGGTGAACGCGGGCAACTACATCGCCAGCTTCGACATCGCGCCGACCGGCAAGCGCGCGGTCTTCGAAGCGCGCGGCGAGATCTTCACCGTGCCCGCGGAACACGGCATGATCCGCCAGCTCACCATGAGCTCCGGCAGCGCGGAACGGTACCCGACCTGGTCGCCGGATGGCCGCTACATCGCCTACTGGAGCGACCGGACCGGCGAGTACGAGCTCACGCTCCGCAGCGCGGACGGGACCGGCGAGGAGCGCACCATCACCCGGCTGGGCCCGGGATACCGCTACCGGCCGCAGTGGTCGCCGAACGCCGCGTCGATCGTGTTCATCGACCAGTTGCAGCGCATCCACCTCGTGGACGTGCGCTCCGGCCAGACTCGCGTCATCGACCAGGCCCACGGCTTCACCCACGGCCCGCTCCAGGCGTTCCGGGTGAGCTGGTCGCCGGACAGCCGCTGGATCGCCTACAGCCGGAACCTGCCGAACGGGCCGCTGGCCATCTTCCTCTACGACACGCAGCGTAACGAGCTGCACCAGGTCACGAGCGGGTTCTACCCGGCGACCGAGCCGGTCTTCGATCCGGAGGGGAAGTACCTCTACTTCCTGACGCAGCGCCACTTCCAGCCGGCGTACAGCGCGTTCGAGAACACCTGGATCTACGCCAACGCCACGGTCATCGCCGCCGTGCCGCTCCGCAAGGACGTGCCCTCGCCCCTCGCCCCGCGCAACGACGAGGAGCCGGTGCGTGACCTGAACGGCGGGCAGTCGAAGGAGACGAAGCAGGAGGCGACGACGTCGCCCGCAACCTCACCGGCGCCCATCACCATCGACGTGGAAGACTTCGAGCGCCGCGTGGTCATCCTGCCGCCGAAGCCGGGCAACTACGGCGAGCTGGCCGCGGTCCCCGGCAAGGTCCTCTATCACCGGCACGTCCGGACCGGCGCCGCGGACGAGAAGAACCCCATCGTCGCGTACGACCTCAAGGAGCGGAAGGAAGAGACGATCGTCGACGACGCGTTCACGTTCATCGTCTCCGCGGACGGGAAGAAGCTGCTGGTCCAGCACCAGAACCGCTTCGCCATCGTGGATCCGCGCCCGAACCAGAAGCTGGACAAGGTGCTGGCCACGGCGAACCTGGAGATGATGGTCGACCCGCGGGAGGAGTGGCGCCAGCTCTTCGCCGACGCATGGCGCTTCCAGCGCGACTTCTTCTACGACCCCGGGATGCACGGCGTGGACTGGGAGTCGATGCGGCGGCACTACGCGCCGCTCATCGAGGACGCCGTGAGCCGCGAGGACGTGAACTTCGTGATCGGCGAGATGATCGCGGAGCTGAACGCCTCCCACGCGTACCGCAGCGGCGGGGACATGGAGCGGCCGCTCCGCCGCGGGGTGGGCTTGCTCGGCGTCGACTTCGCCCTCGAGAACGGGGCATACCGCATCAAGCGCATCATCGACGGCGCGCCCTGGGACAGCGAGGTCCGCTCCCCGCTCGCCCGGCCCGGCGTGGACGTGCGTGAGGGGGACTACCTGCTGGCGGTGAACGGCGTGCCGCTGGACGTGTCGAAGGACCCGTGGGCCTCGTTCCAGGGCCTCGCGGGCAAGACCGTCGCACTGACCGTGAACTCCCGCCCCACCATGGAAGGCGCCCGCACCGTCCTGGTCGAGACGCTGACGAGCGAGTACCGGCTCCGCAACCTGGCGTGGATCGAGGCGAACCGGCGCCGGGTGTTCGAGGCCACGGGCGGCCGCGTCGGCTACATCTACGTGCCGGACACGGGCGTGAACGGCCAGAACGAGCTCGTCCGCCAGTTCTACGGACAGGCGCACATGGACGCGCTGATCATCGACGAGCGCTTCAACAGCGGCGGCCAGATCCCGGACCGCTTCGTCGAGCTCCTCAACCGCCCGATCTACAACTTCTGGGCGGTCCGGTCCGGCACGGACTGGCAGTGGCCGCCCGTGGCGCACACCGGGCCGAAGGTCATGCTGATCAACGAGTGGAGCGGGTCCGGCGGCGACGCGTTCCCGTTCTACTTCAAGTCCGCGGGGCTCGGCCCGCTGATCGGGAAGCGGACGTGGGGCGGGCTCATCGGGATCAGCGGCTCGCCGGCGCTGGTCGACGGCGGCTCCGTGACCGTCCCGACCTTCGCCATCTACAGCACCGACGGCGAGTGGATCATCGAGGGCCACGGCGTGGAACCGGACATCGAGGTCGAGGCCGACCCGGCCCGGCTGGCGCGAGGCGAGGACCCGCAGCTCGAGCGCGCGATCCAGGAGGCGTTGCGCCTGCTCGAAAGGAACCCGCCCGTGCGGTCGAAGCGGCCGCCGTACCCGAACCGCGCGCCGGTCACCGACGCCACGAACGACGGGCAGCCGTAGGCCTCGCCTCTAGTGTGGCGCGGACATCGAGTCCGTCCGAACGTTGACGAATGCGCCCCGGGGCCCATGCGGCTCCGGGGCGCTTTCCTGCCCCGCGCTCACCCTCACTGCCGCATCGCGCTGAAGTTCCCCGCCACGGTCACCACGCCGATCGGATCGCCCAGGTCCGCGCGCACGACCAGCGTGCCGGACATCCCGAGGCCATCGACCACGCCCGTATTCCGGAAGTACGGGCCGTCGAAGTCGAAGGTCACGTTCGCGCCCTGCACCCGTCCGTCGGTCACGACACCCGGACCGAGGGGGATCACCCGGACACCGACGGTCTCGGCGCAGATCAACGCGCCCCCGGTATAGATCCCGTTGAAGCGGTTGCCGGTCTGCTCCAGTTCCAACCGCACCCCGTCGATCCGACACGTGAGCCCGCCGCCCGTGACGTTCGTCGCGCTGTAGCTCCACGTCCCGGACACGTTCGCGTCCGGTGTCACCCCGACGGCCAGCCCCTCCCCGTCCCCATCGCATCCAGCGATCAATGCGGCGGCGAGCGCCACGGGCAGCTGCCGCCACACGCGTGAGAAAACGAGACGCATGTCCTCCAGCCGTGGCTTCACCGGGGAGAGTCGCGCCGCGGGTACGGGCAATTCCCATTCCGGGCGCGGCCCCGGCTGTCAACTAGACCCGCAACACCTTACCACCCCGTGCTCTGGGCGACGTCATCCCCGCGCCCTCCTCGCGTGCCTCCGCCTCCGGCGATGCCGCCAACCACGCAGTTCTTTCACGCCGCAAGCCCTCGGCTCCGGCCCCGGAACGCAGCAGCGCGCCGTACCTTCCCGAAACCACGATCCCCACGCCCCCCAACCCCACGGAGCCGAGCCGGCCGACGCATCCGGCCGACCGAACGAGTCCGGACACCCCCGGCAAGCCAGGCGAGCTCGTCGACCCTGCCAACCCGGCGATCCATGCAGTCGGCTTGTTCCCCCATCGCCGGCCGGTCCGTCGATTCTGCCGGACAGCCCCGGCCGGCCCCCCACCGTTCGCCCCACCCGCGCCCGCGAATGCGCCGTGTCATCACCCCACCCGATTCACTTTACATCACAAAGTACTTGACAACCACAAACACCCGCGCTACCCTTCTCACCACGCGGCACGACGCGCTCTCGCGCGCAACGGCGCACCGATCGCTCGATGGACGGCTTGGCATGAAACCGAACCCCGCCTCCCCCCCGACCTCCCCTCCCGTCGCGCTGCACGACCGCGCGATGGAAGACCTGCGGTACATCCGCCGCACCATGGAGCAGGCCGGGTCCTTCACCGCCGTACCCGGCTGGGGCGGCGTCGTCATGGGCATCACGGCCGTCGCCGCCGCATGGCTGGCTCACCAGCAGCCCACCGACACACGCTGGCTCGCGGTCTGGCTGGCCGAAGCCCTCGTCGCGGTCGCCGTCGCGGCGTGGTCGATCGTGCGCAAGGCGCGCCGGGCCAAGCTCTCGCTCCTCAGGGGCGCGGGGCGCAAGTTCGCGATGAGCTTCCTGCCGCCGGTGGTGGCCGGCGCCGCCTTGTCGGGCGCACTCTACCGGGTCGGGGACTTCGCGACCATCCCGGCCATGTGGCTCCTGCTGTACGGCGCGGGCGTGGTCACGGCCGGCACCTTCTCGGTCCGGATCGTCCCCGTCATGGGCCTTTGCTTCATGGTCTCCGGCGTTGCCGCGCTGCTCTCCCCCATGGCCTGGAGAGACGCCTACCTGGCCGTGGGCTTCGGCGGCCTGCACATGCTGTTCGGCGCCCTGATCGCAAGGAGGCACGGTGGCTGACCCGCGCCTCGTCACCCGCATCGCGGCCGGTCCGGTGCCGGCCCGCACAGCCGCAGCTTGGAACACGGCAGGGGAGCATGGCGGCTGATCGCTCTGCTGCATCGCGCAAGCAGCCGACCTCGCCGGAAGGCGGCAAGGAGGTCGATCGCACCATGCCGAGCACCCGCCCCCGCGGCCGCGCGCGCCCCGACGCCGTCGAGCTGAATCGCATCATCCACGAACGCGTCCGCCTCGGCATCGTGAGCGCCCTCGCCGTCAACGACTCGCTGACCTTCAACGACCTGAAGGAGCTCCTCGGTACGTCGGACGGCAACCTGAGCGTGCACGCCCGGAAGCTCGAGGAGGCCGGGTACGTGGAATGCACGAAGTCCTTCGACGGCCGGATCCCGCGCACCGAGTACCGCCTCACGGAGGAGGGCCGGCGTGCGCTGGAGCGGTACCTGGACCACATGGAGGCATTGATCCGCAAGGTGCGCGAGCCGTGAGGCGTCGTGCGCCGCCCGCCGCCCCGGGGTGTTCCGAGCGGCGCGGGCGACCGACCCCAGGCGCACGGCGCCGCTTTCTCGAGGATTGACTTTATGGAGCAAAGCCCTTTGCACAAACCCGGCCAGGACCCGCGGGACCAGGATCCCGAACCGGCCCGCACGCCCGGGTTCGTCCTTCACCCCGCAGCCCGGGCCAGGGACGCGAGCGCGCGCGCCGGATCGCCCACGACCTCGCCGCACGCGCCCGATCCTGCGCCGCACCCTGCCGACGCATCGGCGAGGGCGCCGGATCCCACCGCTCCGTCCGGCCTGCACGTAGCCATCATCATGGACGGCAACGGCCGCTGGGCGCTGGACCGGGGCAAGCCCCGAACGGCGGGCCACCGCGCGGGCGCCGAAGCGGTGCGCCGGACGGTGGAAGCCGCGGCGTCGCTCGGGATCGGGACGCTGACGCTCTACGCCTTCTCCTCGGACAACTGGCGGCGCCCGGCGGGCGAGGTCCGCGCTCTCATGCGCCTGTTCCGCGCGTACCTGGCGCGGGAGACGGCGAGGTGCGTGGAGCAGGGGGTGCGGCTGAGTGTGATCGGACGGCGTGACCGGCTCGATCTCCCGCTCCGCCGCGCCATCGAGGCCGCGGAGGCCGCCACCGCCGGGGGACGCACGCTCCACCTCCGGCTCGCGGTGGACTACTCGTCCCGCGACGCGCTCCTCCAGGCCGCGGGCCGCTGGCGGCGTCCGTTCCCGCCGAGCCGGGCGGCGTTCGCCGAGCTGATCGCCGAGGCGATCCACGCCACCGGCGGGCTCCCGGATGTGGACCTCCTGATCCGCACCGGCGGCGAACAGCGGCTGAGCGATTTCCTGCTCTGGGAGTGCGCGTACGCGGAGCTCTTCTTCACCCCGCGGCTCTGGCCGGACTTCGGCCCGGCGGACCTCGAGGCCGCCCTCACCGAGTATCGCCGGCGGGAACGCAGGTTCGGCGGGCTCGGGCCGAGCTCGCTCCAGGCGACGTCGCCTGAGCCGCCACCGTCGGTCGCCGCATCCGCCCGGCGCTTCGCCGACTCCGCAGACGATGCTGTCCAGGACGACTGCCCGCCGGCAGCGTCCCCCGCGCCGAAACGCATCTCTCTCACCGCGTGACCGGGCCCATGAACGACTCGACGCCCACGCCGATCGTCCGTGCCGCGCCCGTGCTGGGCGTGGCCCTCCTCCTCGGGCTCCTCGCCGACTACCTCTTCCGTTCGGCTGGCGAGCCGACCGTTGCCTTCTTCCTCTGGCCGCTGGTCCTGGCCGTGGCTGTAGTCATGTTGCGGCGGCGGACCGGCACGCTCTCCACCGAGGCCGCCGTGTTGCTGGGCCTGGGGCTCCTCTCCGCCGCGGTCCACATCTGGCGGGATGCGCCGGCGCTCCGGCTCCTGGCCTTCTGGGCCACCGCCGCCGCCTTCGCCCTCGCGGCCTTCCACGGCGGCGCCGCGTGGATCCGGCGGAGCGGCGTCGTCCGCTATGCCGCATCGGTCGCCGGCACCGCCCTGCACACGGCCTTCGGCCCGTTCCTCACCCTGGGCGACGTCGACTGGTCCTCGATCCGGGGCGAATCCGCACCCGCTTCGCGGTGGCGGCGGGCGGCGCCGGTCGCCCGGGGGCTCCTCCTTGCCGTGCCGCTCCTGGTCGTGTTCGGCGGTCTCTTCGCCTCCGCCGACCCGGTCTTCGCGGCCATGCTCGACGACCTGGCGCGCATCGATCCCGAGCAGGTCGCCGGCCACGTCCTGCTGACCGGGTTCTTCGCCTGGATCGCCACGGGATACGCGCGCGGGTTCCTGACCGGCACCGCGGTCCCGCTACCGCCTGCGGTCACGCGACTCCGCCCGTGGCTCGGGATCACCGAGGTCGGCGTGGTGCTCGGCCTGCTCAGCGCGCTCTTCGCCGCCTTCGTCGCCGTTCAGTTCCGGTACCTCTTCGGCGGCGGCACGCTGGTCGAGGTCACGCCGGGCCTCACGTACGCGGAATACGCCCGGCGAGGCTTCTTCGAGCTCGTGGCCGTGGCCGCCCTGACCCTGCCCGTCCTCCTGGCCGCGGACTGGCTGCTCCGCCGGGAGCGGCCCCGGGACGAGCGCATCTTCCGCGTGCTGGCGGGCGCACAGATCGTCCTCCTGGCCGCGGTCATGACCTCGGCCTTCACCCGCATGCGCCTGTACCTCGAGGCGTACGGCCTGACCGAGCAGCGTTTCTACGCGACGTCGTTCCTGGCATGGCTCGCGTTCGTCCTCGCGTGGCTCGCGGTCACCATCCTTCGCGGGCGACGGGAGCAGTTCGCGTTCGGCGCGCTGGTCTCCGCCTTCGTCCTGCTGGCCGCCCTCGTGCTGGTCAACCCCGATGCGCGGATCGCCCGCACGAACCTGGCCCGGGCCGCCGTGAGCCCGGACGCGCTGGAGGCGTTCGACGCGTCCTACGCCGCGTCCCTCAGCGCCGACGCGGTCCCGGTCCTGGTCCCGGCGCTGCCCGATCTGCATCCGGCGGCGCGCTGCCAGATCGCACGCCGGGTCCTGCGCCGGTGGGGCCCGGAACAGGAGCGTGACTGGCGGAGCTGGAGCGTGTCCACCGCCCGGGCGCGGGCCGTCGTGCGCGCGCACGAGGCGGAGCTGCGGAGCGCGCTCGGACCCGATGGAGGCTGCCGGGCGACGTCGCCCGGAGCGTGACACGCCCGCGCGACCCACACCTCGTTTTCCGGCCGCCGGGCTCGAGCCACCGCGTTGTGTGCGCTCCCGGGCCCGGCCGCCGGCCGTTCGACTCCCGCAGTCATCATCCCGACCCAAAACCCCTGCTTTCGCCACACAGGCCCCGGCCGGGGGCGGCGAGATCGGCCGAAAACTGCTACGTTGAGCCCGTAGCCGCGTCACGATCCGACGCGCCGGTCGAACCCCCGACGCCGAGCCCCGATGCCGACGACCGTCTGGTACGCGGACCTGCACATCCACTCGAAGTACTCGCGCGCCACGAGCCGCGACCTGGACCTCGAACACCTCGCCCTCTGGGCCGCCAGGAAGGGGATCGCGGTGGTCGGTACCGGGGACTTCACCCACCCGTCGTGGTACGAGGAACTGAAGGAGAAGCTCATCCCTGCGGAGCCCGGCCTCTTCCGGCTGCGGCCCACCATCGAGCGCGAAGTCGCCGAGCGACTCCCTGCCGCCTGCCGGACGCCCGTCCGCTTCATGCTCTCGGTCGAGATCTCCACCGTCTATCGCCGCGGCGACCGCTCCCGGAAGGTGCACCACCTGGTCTTCGCGCCGGACCGCACCACCGCGCGGAAGATCATTACGAAACTGGCGAAGATCGGGAACCTTGCGGCGGACGGCCGGCCGATCCTCGGCATGGATTCCCGGGAGCTCCTCGAGATCACCCTCGAGGCCGGGGAAGACGCGTACCTGATCCCCGCACACATCTGGACCCCCTGGTACGCGGTGCTCGGCTCGAAGTCCGGCTTCGACTCCATCGAGGAATGTTACGGCGATCTCGCCCGGCACATCTTCGCCGTCGAGACCGGGCTCTCGTCCGACCCGGTGATGAATCGCCGGCTCGAGAGCCTCGACCGGTACCGGCTCGTCTCGAACTCCGATGCGCACTCGCCGGCGAAGCTCGGCCGCGAGGCCACTATGTTCGATGGCGACATGGACTACCACGCCATCCGCCGCGCCCTGGAGACGGGCAAGGGGTACGCCGGAACCGTCGAGTTCTTCCCGGAGGAGGGCAAATACCACCTGGACGGCCACCGCCGGTGCGGCGTGCGGCTCACCCCCCGCGAGACCGAGAAGCTGGGCGGGATCTGCCCCGTGTGCGGCCAGCCCGTGACCGTCGGCGTGCTGCACCGCATCGATTCCCTGGCCGACCGGGATGAGGACGAGGCCGCGAAGGTCGCGGCGAAGGAGGGCTTCGTGAGCCTGGTGCCCCTTGCGGAAATCCTTTCCGAGCTGCTCGGCGTGGGCGCGACCAGCAAACGGGTCACGGCCGCGTACGAATCCCTGCTCGCGGAGCTCGGACCGGAGCTCGCCATCCTCCGCACCGTCCCGATCGAGGAGCTGGAGCGGACCGACGTGCCGAACCTCGCCGAGGCCATTGCCCGGATGCGCGCGGGTCGCGTGATCCGCGAGGCGGGCTACGACGGCGAATACGGCGTGATCCGGCTGTTCGAGCCGGGCGAGCTGGAGTCGTAGAAGATCCTACCCGGAGGTGCCACGGCCGAACCCGGGCGGTTCCCGGCCGGGTCACGCCGGTCACCGCACCCATCGCCGGCCAAACGGCCAACCCCCGCACCGCTCGTGGAATGGCCACTCCGGGCGGGGCCGCGCCCTCCCCGATCCCGCGGGCGACCACCGACGGCGGCGATGTCTCAGGAGCGACGCGGCCCCGGTCCGGCCTGCCCCCGGCGCCGTGGACGGAGGGCATTGTGCCCGGCCAGTGCCATGGCCGAAGACAACTGCCAGCGCCCCCGCGCCGGGCAGGTCGCCGTCCGTGGCGTCGTCGCGACGTGGAGCACCCGCAGGTTCCGGGCGCCCCGACCGCCGACCCTCATCCACCCTCCCCTGCGCCCCGCGGCCGGAAGTGCTCGGCGTAATCCCGCGCGAAGTCGCGGATCGTGCGCGGCGGCCGGCCCAGGATCCGCTCCACCTCGCCGGACACCTGCGCCGTCGGCCCACCCGCCTTCTGGTACGCGGCCAGGGCGAGGGTCGCGTCGATCAGCGGGGCGGGCGTGCCCCGGGCCTCCATCCGCGCCCGGGCCTCCTCCATCGAGATCGGCTGGTACGTCACTTCCCTGCCCGTGGCTTCCGAGATCGCCGACGCCACGTCCGCATATCCCACCGCCTCGCCACCGGACAGATAGTACTTCTTCCCGGCATGCGGCGCCGGGTCCTTCAGCACCACGGCCGCCACATCCGCGATGTCCCGCGCGTCGATGAACGGCACCCGGCCATCTTCGATCGGCGAGTAGATCCGCCCTTCCGCCCGCACCGATTCGGCCACGTCATCCAGCCAGTTCTGCATGAACGAGTGGGGCCGCAGGATCGTCCAGCCCATGGCAGACTGCTGCTGGAGCGCCTGCTCCACCTCCCAGTGCTCGCGCCCGATCGCCGAGTTCGAACGCGGCGAAGCGCCGTAGGCCGAGAGCTTCACCACGTGCCGCACACCGACCTGCGCGGCCACGCGCAGCACGTCGATCTGGATCCTGCCGAACCCCGGGTCGTTCCCCGTCAGGAGGAAGAGACGGTCGGTCCCGGCGAGCGCGGGCTCGAGCAGCGAGGCATCGCTCAGGTCCGCTTGTGCCCAGACGACGTGCGGGAGCCGCCGAGCCTTCGCCGGATCCCGCAGGATCGCGCGCGTGGGGACGCCCTCTCGCGCAAGAACCTCCACCAGGTGCGAACCGATCGTGCCCGTGCTACCCGTGACGGTGATGACCATGGCCGCCTCCCGTGTGTCCGTGTGGAGAGTTCCCGGCCTCGCCGATGGACCGTGTGACGCCCGTGCCCGCAACGCCCGCCCGTGAGATTCCTGCCGCCGGAGGCCTGCGGCAACCATGATCACCCAGGGCCGCCGCCGGCAAGGCCCGGCCCGGTGGCGGATCCGGGCGTGGGCATCGGCTCGCGGGCCCAGCCACTCCCGCGACCGTGACGACGGCCGCCGAGCACCGTGCAGGTCGGAGGACCGTTCCTGGCCAACCGGGGCCGATCGTGAGCCCAGGGGCCAGACCGGCATCCTCGCCCCCGCACATCCGGGCTCTCGACTTTCCGGGGCCGTCCACCGGTCTTCGGCCGAACCGGCGCTCCACGCGTCCGACGCCTCGGCTGGATTGACGTAACGTTTTGGCTGAATCCGGCGCGCCCCCGAACGCCCGATCGTTCGCGCCGGGTTTGCGCCAACCGATTGGCGCCGACTGCGATCCACCACGGGCGTCGATCGTAGCGTCACCGGCGCCTGGGCTCGCCTGAATCCGGCCCGCGTGCCCGGTCCGGTCGGTCCGGTCCGGAGTCCGTTTCCGGTCGGCACCGCGAACGCCTCGTCCGGAGCTCGCAAGCTCGGGACCGGAACGCTGCCGATCCTGCGCGGGGAACGATCATCGGGCCACCCAAGGTGGCCGATGGACCCGTCTCACCCGCGCTCGGCAGTCCGGCTCCATCCGGCGCCATGGCAGGGTTCCGTTTCTCCATACAACGCAGTACTTTGCGCGGGGGCGCCACGGATGTGGCAGGCGACGTCGCACGGCGCCCTCACCGGCCAACGCCCGAATCCCCGTGGGGCCGCCACCCCGGGTCGGCCAGGGCGCGGGGCAAACCGACGATGGTGGAGCACCGATGACGGAACGCACACTGATCCTCGGCGGCGGCTTCGGCGGCATCGCGACCGCCGTGACGCTTCGCGAGCTCCTTCCGGAGGACCACGAGATCGTGGTCGTGGACCGCCGGCGACGGTTCTACATGGGGCTGCGCAAGCTCTGGCTGATGGTCGGGATCGAGGAGCTCGAGCCGGGCATGCGGCCGCTGGAGGCGCTGACCGCGCGCGGGATCAACGTGCGGCGCGGAGAGATCGGAAGGATCGAGCCGGAGGCGAAGCGCGCGTGGGTCGACGGCGAGCCGCTGGAGGCGGATTACGTCGTCGTCGCCCTCGGCGCGGAGCCCCGCCCCGAAATGGTGCCGGGGATGATCGAACACGCCTTCGACCTGTACGAGCTCGAATCCATGCGCTCCCTGGCCGCGGCGCTCCGCACGTTCGAAGGCGGGCGGATCCTCATCGCCATCGCGGGACTCCCGTACAAGTGTCCGCCCGCGCCCTACGAGGCGGCATTCTTGCTCGACACGCGCTTCCGCGAGCGCGGCATCCGGGACCGGGTGTCCATCACCCTCGCCACCGTGCAGCCCATGCTCCTCCCGAACGCGGGCGCGGCGGGCGCCGAGCGCATCGCGGCCGAGTTCCAGCAGCGGGGCATCGAGTCCCGGGTGGGGTGCGAGGTCAAACGCTTCGAGCGCGGCCGGCTCATCCTCGCGGACGGCGAACTGCCCTTCGACCTGGCCATTGCCGTGCCCCCTCACCGCCCCCCGCCCGTCGTGCGGGCGAGCGGGCTGACCGGCGTCGGGGACTGGGTCGAGGTCTACCCGGCCACGCTCCGCACCCGCTTCCCCGACGTCTTCGCCATCGGCGACATGGTCCACATCCCCATCGCCGGCGGCGGCGCGCTGCCCAAGGCCGGCGTGTTCGCCGAGGCGCACGGTCGGGTGGTGGCCGCCCAGATCGCCGCCCGGGTCCGCGGCGAGCCCGCCCCGCCGCCCTTCGACGGCCACGGCTTCTGCTACCTGGAGCTGGGCGGCGGCCAGGCCGCGATGATCCAGGGCAACTTCTTCGCCGAGCCGCGGCCGGACCTCCGCATCATGGCCGGCTCGCCCGAGTACCTGGCCGCGAAACGCGCCTTCGAGACCGAGCGGCTCCAGGCCTGGTTCGGCCGGTAAGGGCGGAAGGGCGCTGCGGGCTCACCGGCCGCAGCAACGGTCCCGCCTGCCGGCCCGCTCGCCGATCGGCTGCACGGGAATGACGGGACACTGCCACGGCAGGGACGAAGAACGAGGCCGCGCCGCCGCCCGCCAGGACGCTCTCCCTGACCCGCGCACGTCCCTGACCAAGCGAATCGACACGGCCTCGATACTCTTCCCAGCGTGCCACAGCCCGGCACGCCGGGCCCGCTCCGTGTGACGGCAGGGTGCTCCGGTGGCGTTCCAGCGTCGCGGCATAGGGCTCTGGCGACCGGCCACCGCCAGCACCGGTCCGCCGCGTCAGGGAACGCACCTCCACCACCCACCCACCTCGCCCGGCCATCGGCCGATCGCGCCCCGGAGCCCTGCGCCAACCCTCGCACGTACGCCGATCAAGCGCCTCGGCACCACCTCCGCCACGGTGCACCCCTGCGCCGCGCGGCATCGTCATGATCGTGATGCCCGTAGGGCGCATCCCCATCCGCGACCGCTCTACCCGCACAACAGCACGTTCGGGCGAGCCCGGTCCCTCCTCCGACCGATCACCCTGAAACGGCAGCGCCGCTGCCGCCCCGGCATTTCGCTGTACGACGCGACGCGTGGCCGTTGCTGCCCCCCAGCCCGCCAGCCCGCCGGCCTGCCAGCCCGCCAACCGCCGTGGTCGGCCATCCACCGCCACGCGCACCGCTTCCATGAGCGCACGACGCCGCCCGCCACCCCGTTACGGCGCGCATCCTCGGGCACACCGGCGTCCCGGTGCCGCTCCTGCTCCCGGAGGCCACGGACGCGCCCGCGGCTCCGGGACGTGCCGCTGATCTCCGCGCTGCCGGCGGCGGGGCCGGAAGCGCGCACCATGCCGCCAGAGCTTTCCGCCGCCTCAGACGCGGCGCCCGATGCGGGCGTAACCGATCATGCGCCTGGCCCGGCTACCACCCGACCCCTCACCCGCGGCCCACGAACGTCCGGGACCGCTCACGCTGCCGTTCCGCCCGGTTCCGTCCGCCCTTGCCGCCCCCCTGCTACAATCCCCGTCGCTCACCGGCAGTACGGATTGTCGTTCGTCACGTAGATGCGGCTCTGATCCAGGTACGGGGCGCCGTTCCGGAACGTGAGCACGCCGTACTCCATGCCGCTCCCTTCCATCTGATACTGGATCACGGCCTGCCCCTGATACTCGATGATCCGCCACGTACCGCGCGTCACGCCCCCACCCCCAGCGGAGCCGAAGACGCCGCCTACGTCGACGCCCACGTTCGAGCTCGACCGGAAGAAGAACGTGCCGTCGCTGCAGAGGTACGCGTCCCAGTTGTTGGAATAGCCGCCACCGCCCCCGGGACCGAAGCTCCCGTACGACTCCCGGTACGACAGCTTCTTCCCGCTCAGGTGAGCGAGCCACTGCTGCACCAGCGGCGAGTTCGCGCCCTGCTGCACCCCGCCGGGCATCCCGGGCTGCCCGCCCCAACCCTGCGCCGCACCACCCACGTTCCCGGATTGCGCGCCCATCGCCCCCTGCGCCACGCCGCCCGTCGGCGTGAAGTCCAGGTTCCACGCACTGCTCAGGTCCGGCTGCCCGTTCTCGTCCAGCTCGGCCACGATCACCTTGAGCTGATCCCCCACGAACCCGGCCGCGAACCACCCCGCCCCGTCCCCGACCATGATCGACCCGGTCGCCCGGCCCCCCTCGACCGTGCCCCGCAACGTGAAATTCAGGCCGGCGCCGGACATGGTGCCCGTGAGGATCGCGCCCTGCTGCTGGAGAGAGAGCGTGACGGGCCCGTTCGGCCCATAGAACACGTACGTGCCCGCGAGGGACTGGGCGCTGATCGCGCCGGGGAAGAGGAGGAGCACGATGAAGACAACGCGACGGAGCAAGGCAACCTCCGGGTTGGTGACACGTGCGACGCCGACCACGACCGCTCGGCTCACGTTCGTCCATACGCGCAACCCGGAGATCGGGGATCATCCCGCGTGCACCGACGAGCGGCCCGCCGCCCCGGCCAACAACGCCCCGCGTCCCCCGCCACCATCACCTCACGTCCTCGCCGATCCCGGCCTGCCCGGCTTCCACCCCTCACCGCCCGAACGCCCCCGCACCCCGCGCTCCCCCGGGCGATCCACGGAACGCCTCACACCCTCGACGTCAACGACCGCTCCCCCGAAGCCGCCGGGGAGCACCGCCGCTCCCCCCTTGTACCGCCGGGCTCCTCCCTCACCGCCGACCGTTCGATCCGCAGCACCGCAGGAGCCAACCGGTCACCCGCCTCCGCAACGGCATCCATGAGCTCCCGCCGCAGCGCCCGGGCCTACCGCTCGAGCCCCGCGAACCGCCACCCCGCCCGGCCCAGCCGCCGCTCGATCGCCTCCAGACGCTCCGCGAGCGTCCGGGACCTCCTCCTCAGCTCCCGCAATCGCTCCACGAGCGCGTCCGGGCTCCCCTCCGGCGCCCCACCACGCCCATCCGGCGCACCGCCGCCTTCGACCACGCTGCCCTCGACCTGCCCCGCATCTCTCCGTACCGGTCTCATGCCACCCTCCGGCCCCGGCCTGACGACGATCTCGCGTCCCCCGCCGCAGAACGTACGCGCCTCCCCCGGGACAGGGCCATAGCAACGAGAGGCACCGGGCGCACGCCACGCCCCGGCCTCATGGCGCTGCCGAAACCCGCAGCAGCCGCCGCCGGACCCCTCCTTGTGCGCTGGAATTGGTTCGTGGAAGGAATTCGATGGGATACGATGCGCCCGCGCCTACCACCCGGCCACGAGCAACGAATCGAGCCGGGTGCGGGCATCCGCGAGCACCGTCGAATCCGGCGGGCTCGCGAGCTCCACGGCACGGACCGCCGCCCGCAACGCCGCCACCGCCTCCCCGCGGCGCCCCAGGCGGCCCAGGCAATCCCCCCGCGCCATGTGGACCCGCGCGACTCTGTTCCCCCAATCCGGACCGCTCGCCTCGAACGCCGTCACGGCCTCCGCGAGCACCGGCAACGCGGACTCGCAGTCACCCATGTCCGCGAGGAGCGCCGCGAGATTGTACGCATCCACGCCGACCTCCGGGTGCTCCGGCCCGTAGACCCGCCGATCGATCTCGAACGCGGCTCGCATGTGCGGCTCGGCCGCCGCCAGCTCCCCCTTCACGTGCAGCAGCCGACCCAGGTTGAAATGCGCCGTGGCAACCGCCGGATGCCCATCCCCGAATACCTGCAGCCGCGACTCCAGCGACTCCCGATAGAGCGGCTCCGCTTCGTCCATCCGGCCGAGCTCACGGTACACCGCGGCCAGATTGTTCGACGAGAGCGCAACATCCGGGTGCGTGGCGGGAAGCAACCTGCGGCGGATCTCCAGCGCCTCCGCGAAAAACCGCTCCGCCTCCTCGTAGCGTCCCTGCCGGAAGTGCAGGACCCCGATGTTGTTGAGCGTGACCGCGACTTCCACATGGTTGTCGGCATGGCGCCACTTCCGGAGGAGCTCCTCGTGCAGCCGCAGTGCTTCGTCGACCAGACCGACGTTCGCGCTGGAGGTCGCCACGTTGTTCAGCGACGAGAGCACGTCCGGATGGTCGTCTCCCAGCTCCCGACGCCGGACCTCGTACGCCTCTCGCCCGTACCGCAGCGCCTCCTCGTACTGCCGCAAGTCCCAGTGCAGCATGGCCATGCTCGTCAGCGCATCGGCCAGGTCCAGCGGCGGCGGGGCATCCATCCCCTCGTAGATGGCCATCGCCCGCTCGAACAACTCCCTGGCCCGATCGAACCGGGCGAGCACCCGGTACACGTCCCCGATCGTGATGAGCAGCAGCGCCTGGAGCTCCGGCTGATCCGCCAGCGAGTCGGTCTTCTGCACGCCGCTTTCGAGCACGTCGCTCACCCGCAGCGTGTCCCCCAGCGCCCGGTGCGGCAGGTTGCTCTTGAACATGCTGAGCAGGAAGTCCCGCACCTCCCCGGCCTTCTTCGCCTCCAGCTCCGCCCGGTTCCGCTCCCGCGTGATCCGTGCGTTGTGCGCCGCGAGCGACGCTGCCCCGACCAGAACAAGCGCCACGACACCCGCGAGCGCCGCCCGGTTCCGCCGCACGAACTTGCGCAGCCGGTACGCCGCGCTGGCCGGCCGCGCCTGCACCGGCTCGAACCGCAACCATCGGCCGATGTCCTCTGCCAGGGCGCCGGCGGTCGGATAGCGCTCCGCCGGGTCCTTCGCGAGCGCCCGCAGCACGATCGCATCCAGGTCCCCACGCACCCGGGCCCGCCGATCCCCGGGCACGAGCGCGCTCGGCGACGGCGGGTCGGTCTCCAGCGTCGCCCGCATCGCCTCGAAGCCGTCCTTGATGTCCGCGAAAGGCGTACGGCCGGTCAGCAGCTCGAAGAGCACGACCCCCAGCGCGTAGACGTCGGTCCCCGTGGTGATCGGACCGTTCCGGATCTGCTCCGGGCTCGAATAGCGCGGAGTGAAGACGTACGGCGCGGTCTGGGTCTCGTCCGCCGAGGGGCCTTCCCCGGAGAGCAGCTTCGCGATCCCGAAATCCAGCAGCTTCACCACGCCGTCCGGAGTGACCACGATGTGCGCCGGCTTGAGATCCCGGTGTACCACCAGGCTCCGGTGCGCGTAGTCGACGGCCCTGCACGCCGTCACGAAGAGTTCGAGCCGCTCCTCGATCCCGAGCCCCCGGCTCTCACAGTACCGGGTGATCGGCTCGCCCTCCACGTACTCCATGGCGAGGAACGGCTGGCCGTCGGGCGACTGGCCGCCGTCCAGGAGCTGCGCGATGTTCGGATGCTGGAGCGAAGCCAGGATCTGGCGCTCCCGCAGGAACCGGGCGGCCAGCGCATCCCCGTCCGGCCCCGCCCGGATGACCTTCAGCGCCACCCGCCGGTCGAACACCCCATCCGCGCGCTCGGCCAGGTACACCACACCCATGCCGCCACGCGCGATCTCGCGCACGATCCTGTACGGGCCGAACATCCGGCCCGCCGGGTCCGGGTCTTCCAGGAGCGCCGCGGCGATCTCGGGGACTTCCGTGTCCAGGAGGGGGTGTTCGGTGGATTCGGCTTCGAGCAGCCCCTCGACCCAGGCGCGGAGCGCGGCATCGCCCGCGCACACGCGGTCGAGGACTTCGGCCCGCCGCTCGGGCGGCTCGTCGAGCACCTCGGAGAAAATGGCGTGCGCACGAGCGGCGAGTTGGAAGGCGACGTCGTCTTCCGCAACCTGCGCCGCCGGATCCCCCTCACCGGCAAGGACAGGGGCCGGGGCAGGGGCATCCGGGGCGGCGCCGGATCCGTCCCCTGGGCGCCCGCCCGAGACGGGTTCCGGATCGCCCGCCGGCGGCCTCACCGGGGCATCCCTCCAGCCGGCGGTTCCGACCCGCTCCCTCCCGCCGCACCGAGGGCATGCGCAAGCCACGCCCGCGCGATCCGCCAATCGCGCTTGACCGTGGGGGGCGAGACCGCCAGCGCCTCCGCGGTCTCCTCCACGGACAGACCCGCGAAGAACCGGCACTCCACGACGCTGGCCTGCCGGGGATTGATCCGCTCGAGCGTGACGAGCGCCCGGTCCAGCGCGACCACGTCGCACGAAATGTCGCCCGAGTCCTCCGCCACGTACGCGACGAGGTCGGGCTCATGCTTCGCCCGCGTCTGCCGCCGCCTCGCCGCATCGATCAGCACCTGCCGCATCGCCCGCGCAGCGATCCGGAGGAAATGCGCCCGGTCCCGCGCATCCAGGGCCCCCGACGGCGCCAGCTTCAGGTACGCCTCGTGTACCAGCGCCGTGGTGTTCACCGTCTCCGCGCCATACCCCGCGCGCACGCTGTGCGCCAGACGCCGCAGCTCGGCGTACAGCCGCTCGTAGAGCAGCCGGAACGCATCCTGGTCGCCCTCCCGAACGGCCGCCAGCAGCGTCGTGAATTCGTCGTCGGTAGCCCTGCGATCCGCCAATTGCACGTACCCGTCCTTCTGGATGGACCCGGGGAGGGGTCCCACCGCATGAATAGAACGGCCAGGCGGGGCTGGCAAGCGTTCCGTGGCTGCGCAGTGCCCGGCGACGAGCCTATCGGCAACATGCGGGAGTCATCGCCGAGGCTACTTGGGCGCCCCGTGTCCCCTGCGCCAGCCGTGTCACCGGCGCCCCCCAGGCCCGTCCCGATGAAACCAGAGCACCACCTCGCTCGTTCTTCATCTCGGGAGCGGTCCGCGCCCCGTTGACCGCTCCCGTCGAGCGCTTCGAACGACATCACCCGCAGGTTCGTTTGCCATGAGACCGATCATCCTGGCAGGCGTGCTGCTCGCACTCGCCTCCACCCTCTCCGCACAGGAGCAGGAGATTCGCGCGGCAAGGCTGCCGGCTTCGGTGGAGCGCCAGCTCCTGCGCTTCTTCCAGGACCCGGCCACCGTCCGTATGACCGGTCCCGCCGTCATCGAAGAAGGGCGCACCGTGACCGGGAACGTGGGCGTGTACGGCGGCGGGCTGCGCCTCCACGGCCGCATCGAGGGCGACCTGGTCGTGGTCGGCGGTAACCTGGTCTTCGGCCCGGCCGGTGCCGTGACCGGAGACGTGACCGTCGTGAACGGCGAACTGGTCGAAATGCCGCCCGACGGCGCCGTAGGCGGAGAGATCGTCGTCTTCGGGCCGATCGAGTCCGCAACGATCCGTGCGTCCGAGCCGCGGGACGTCTGGGACCGCGACCGATTCCGCCCCGGTCCGTTCGGCTATTGGCCCGGCGATGGCAGGGCCGCTATCGCCGTGCGCGCCACGGGCGCGTACAACCGGATCGAAGGGCTCCCCGTCGGGATCGGGCCGGTCATCGAGACCTCGGGCCGCAACCCGCTCCGCCTCGAGGCGCTCGCCATCTGGCGGACCGAGACCGGATTCCGGGTGGACGAGGACCGGCTCGGCTACCTGGCGAGGCTCGAACAGTTCCTCGGCGGTGAGCGGGAGTGGCGAGTGGGCGCTTCCCTGCGCTCCACCGTGGATCCCATCGAGGACGCCGGCCTGACCGAGCTCGAGAACACGCTGTCTTCCGCCCTGTTCCGCCGCGATTATCGGGATTACGTGGAACGCACCGGGTGGACCGCGTACGTGCGCGCCACGCCGCGGGCGTTCCCCCTCGACGCGCGGGTCGAGTACCGGGACTTCGACTACGACGTCGCCGTGGTGACGGACCCGTGGAGCCTCTTCAACGGCGATGACGCCTGGCGGCTGCAGCCGCTCACGGGCGTCGGCCGGCTCCGGACCATCGCCGCGATCGCCGAGTACGACCGCCGGAACGACCCCGAGGACCCCACAGCCGGCTGGCTTGCATCCGCACGCTTCGAGCGCGGGCTCGGTGGCTCGCTCCGCATGCCGGACTACACCCTCGAGACCGGACCCGCGGCGGCGCTCCCGGGCGCGCCGCTCGAAACCGACTTTACCACCGCGGTGCTCGACCTGCGCACCTACCGGCGCGTCGGACGGAGCGCGCTCCTGAACCTGCGTGCCACCGGCGGCGGCGCGCTCGGGAACGCTCCGCTCCCGCCCCAGTTCCAGTACGCCCTCGGCGGACCGGGCTCCCTCCCCGCGTTCCGCGCCATGACCGTGGACTGCGGCGCCCGCGCGGGCCGCGCCCGCCTCGATCCGGACGGCCCCCTCTTCCTCACCGGGTACGGCTGTGACCGGTTTGCGCTCTTCCAGGTCGAGTACATCGGCTCGCTGGACATCGACTTCGTTTTCGGATTCGATGACCGGCGCGACCGGCGGCTCGGCCGATCCACCGCCGCGCGCCGCGGTGCCGACAAAGACCCCTGGGATTGGGACTGGGATTGGGATCTGGACGTGGAGCCCCGCTGGGCCGTGTTCTTCGATGCCGGCCGCGGCTGGGCCGCCGACGGATCCGGCACCGTACGGTCGACCGCATTCCATTACGACGCCGGCGTGGGCTTGCTCTTCGACGACTTCGGGATCTACGCCTCCGTCCCGCTCAGCGGCGAGCGCCGGGGCGTGAACTTCAACGTCCGGCTCGTCCGCCGCTTCTGACCCGCGGCGAACCGACCCCGCTCGCCGAACGTATACGAGCCGGCCCGCGCAGCGCTCCGGAGCTCCCCGCGAGCGTACTGCGCGGCCGGCTCGTTCCGTCTGCCCACGTCCGGGATCGCGGCCCTACGCGGCGCTCGCGCTCCCCTCGCCCGGCGCGGTCAACAGATAGAAGCAGCGGTCCCCGATCCGCCGGAAGGCCGCCACTTCGTACCCCTTCCCCAGATACTCGAGGAACGCCGCGCGGGTCGAGGCGCGCCAGGCACGGGCCAGAGCCACGTCGCCCATCCCCTCCACATCCACCGGGACCTCGATCCGCACGCCCGGCGCCGAGCGCCCGAGCTCCACACCCCCTCCCCCCGCACCACCGCCCGGCTCGCTCACGACCGCGGGTTCGACCTCCCCGCCATCCCGCGATCCGGCGCCCACGCCGGACACGGTCCCCGCGCTGCCCTGGCCAGTCGCAGGCGCAACGTTCACCACCGGCCACGTCTCCGCATCCGACCAGGCCGAACCCGCACCGGACCCATCCCGCGCCTCCCCCGCCCCTCCCTCCACCGGCCACGCCACCACGAACCGGTCCGTCCCGAAATCGTGCAGCGGACTCCCCGTCGGCGCGTACATGTCCACCACGTACTCCACGACCCGCGCGCCCAGCCGGTTCAGGTTCAGGTGCGCATTGCGCGCCACCAGCGGGTCGAACGTCCAGTAGATCACCTCCACCCCCATCCCCCGCAGCTCCGCCCGCTGGAATTCCTTCAGCAGACGTCCGACCCCCCGGTTCCGGTACTCCTGCCGCACCGCCAGCATGTGCGACCAGTGCACGAGCCGCCCTCGCTCCACCCCCGTCAGCCCGTACACGAACCCGATCATCCGCCCCGCCTCATCGAATGCGCCCGCGCTGATCCCGCCCACCCGCTGCGTGACCTTCAGCAGCGACGCCGGCACACAATCATCGTATTCGGGACCCCACGTCAGACGCTGCAGCGCCACGCACGCCTCATACTCCTCGTGCGCGCTCATCCTCCTGACCACGATTCCGGTCGTCATACATGGTCACCCGTTCGTCCGTTGGCCCGACCGCCGGGCGGGGATAAAGCATGCCGAGTTGTATACAATATCGAGAGGCAAGCTACCACACGAACGACCGCAACGCAACGATCACGTCGCGATGCCCGGACCCCTCACCAGGTCCCGTGCTCCCCGAGCGCCCGGATCACCCGGCACAACCGATCGGCCGCATTGTGCCAGTTGACCCGCACCGCCGCGTGCGCGGCCTCCGGATCTCCACTCGCGATCGCGGTGATGATGGCCTCGTGCTCCTCGACCGAGACCCCGATCTCATCCACGAGCGCGCTGATGTAAAGGCGAATGTAACGATCGGTCTGCGGCTTGACCCCATCGTGCAGGCGAGTGATGCGCCTGCCCGCGGCGGCGTCCACGTAGTGCCGGTGGAACGCCTGGTCCGCGTCGAAGATCCGGTTGTGGTCCGCGGGGTTCGTGGCCGCGGCGCGCTGCAGCTCCTCGTTGCGGCGAGCGAGTTCCCGCGTGACCGTCTCCCTGTCCGGCGCCGGCAGACGCGCGGTCCGGCCCGCGGCGAGCCCTTCCACCTCGGCAACGATGGAGAAGAGCTCCCGGGCGTCCTCCTCGGTCAGCGGCGCAACGGCGAACCGGGACTGCCGGCCATGGCCGATGGCAATGATGAAGCCCTCCTGCTCGAGCCGACGGATCGCCGCGCTCACGGGCGTGCGGCTCACCCCGTAGCGGTCCGCGATCTCGGATTCGACGATGCGTGCACCGGGCGCGAGGCGGCCCCAGACGATCGCCTCGCGCAAGCGGCAGTATACCTGGGTTACGCGGTCGCCGCGTCGGGCATCCGATCGGGCGGGGCGTTGGGCGGTTCGATGCCGAGACGTCGAATCGCGCATGACTGACCATACCCCTGACCGTCTTTTCGGTGCCAGAGCCGGGCGGCGGCGCATTTTTCCCGGGGTTCCGTGACGCCGCCCGGCTACGTCCGCTCCGGGCGGCGCCTCGCGCCCACGGCCCGATCAGGCGTCTTCCGTGCGATTCCTCAGGATCCGCTTCTTCGCCTCCACGCGGCTCCTCAGGTTGTCGTAGGAGCGCTGGTACAGGTACTTCGCGTCCCGGACGGTGATGTCCCGCAGGTAGAACTTCCTGGCCATGGCCCGCAGGTCCGCGGCCTCCTCCGCGAGTTCGGGGTCGTGGGCCCAGCCGAGCTCGAGCGCCGCCGCGATCTCGCTGAGCACGGTGCTGGCCCCGTCGAAGTCACCCCGGGCCCGCCGTTCGAGCGCCTCCTGTCTCGCCCGCGCCGTCCGGATCAGCATCAGCTCGCGGCGCACCTCCGGGTTCACCCGCGGACCCTCGGCCGGCGAGAAGGTGATCGGGAGCCGGATCTCACGGTGCTCCACGTCGCCCGACGACGTGATCACGTGCCCCGTCACGCACACCGTGGCCACGGCCGCCTCCTCCGCCGGAACGGGCCCGGGCCGCGTCCGGACCAGGAACTCGAGGAGGAGCGAGCGCGGCTCCCGCGCGTACAGGTCCCCCAGCTCCAGGCGCACCCCGTTCTCCGCCGGCGCCCGCCTGTAATCGTGGTGCACAGCGGTGACCGACGCCGCCGGCGCGGGCATCACCGTCACAGCCAGGTTCTGGGCCGCGAGAGAGAGCAGGCCCTGGATCTCCTCCTCGAAGATCCCCGGCGCCTGGTCCGGCCGCTCGATGTAATAGGTGTTGCCGCCGCCGGCGTCCGCCATGGCGCGGAGCAGGTGCTCGTCGTAATCCGCGCCGAACCCGATGGTGGTGGTCGTGATCCCCTCTCGTCGCGCGGCCGCGCACAGCCCGGTGAGGGCGTCCGGGTCGACGATCCCCACGTTCGCGAGACCGTCCGTCAGGAGCAGCACGCGGTTCACGCCTTCCTTCCGGAGGTTTTGCCCGACCAGTTCCCGCCCGCGCAGCCAGCCGCCGCTCAGGTTCGTGCTCCCCCCGCTCCGGATCGCCTCGATGCGCCGCGGCAGGCCCGCCTGCTCCGCGCCCGTCGCCGGCGGCGCGATCGTCATCACGCCCTCAGCGTAAGCGACGACGCTCACCACGTCTTCCGGCCAGAGCCGCCTCACGAGCAGGGCCGCCGCCTCCCGGGCCGCGGCCAGCTTGGCCCCGGCCATGGAGCCGGAGCGGTCCAGCACGATGGAGAGGTTCAGCGGCACGCGCGCCTGGTCGCTGCGCGGCTCCGCCTCGATCCTGAGCAGTGCGCGCACCACGTGCGCGGCCGCACCCCCGTCGCCCCCACCGCTCGCACCACCCGCGCCGTATGGCTCGTGCTCCAGCATGATCGTCGTCTTCATCGCGCGCCTCCGCGTTGGGGGATTCCGACTACCGCGCGGAAGCTAACCGGGGGCTCTGACAATGGAGCGCGTACGGGCGGATTGGACCGAAACAGAAACGGCCGGCGGCACGCGCCGCCAGCCGTCCTCGAATGCGCCCGATCCCTTTCCGGGAGCGGAGATCCCGACCGGGGCCGCGCCTCAGCGCACCACGCCCCAGTTGTTGATCAGCACGTTCAGGTTGTGGTTGATCCGCACCCCGGCAATGCCGTGCGTGTCGAGCCCGGCCGCGGGCACCGTGGCCACCTCGGTGCCGTTCACCGAGAAGCGAACCTCGTCCCCGGCCACCCGGACCTCGAGGGCGTTGACCACGTCGCCGGAGCCGGTCGACGCGTTGACGGCCTCGTGCGCCACCCAGCCCTCGCTCACATCCGCGGTCTCGGCGCCCGTGCGCCGCTTGATCAGGTAGCGCCCGTCCGCGCGCACCAGGAAGTACGTGTAGCTCTGGTCCGCGCCCTGGAGGTCCTGACCGCCGATGAAGATCCCGTACGCCTCCCGGTGGTTCGCCGGCGCGCCGAGCTCCGTGAACGTCGCGGAGACCGTGTAATCACCCTCCGCGACCGCGTCCATGTCGTGATACAGGATCCCGGCCGGGCCCGTCTGCACGTACAACCCGCCGCCCATGATCATGGCGCGGAAATCCGTGGGGTTCGCGCCCTCGTGGTCGAGCCGCAGCGCGTAGCCGGCGGGCAAGCCGGGCACGCCGCCCGATGCGACGTCGCCACCCGCCGTCATCTCGGCGGCCCCGCCCGCCCCCGGCGCGTCCCCGCTTCCGGCTCCGCAGCCCGCGGCCACGAACGCCACCATCAACAACGCACCCGGCAACCTGGTCCCGAGCATCCATGCCTCCTCGTTGACGACGCCCACGGGGTACGACCACGGACGAGCCGCACCGACCGCCGCGAGCATCGGTCCTCTGGTTCGATCGGCTGTCCCGACTCTAGCACCATACCCCGGATCCGACAAGGACTTCCGCCGCCCGCCGTTCCCTGCGCGCAGGCCCGCCACGATCCGCCCGCAGCCCGCCGCACGTTGAAGCCGGGCCCGCAAGCACATACGTTTCGTGCGCCGCCGCGGGCACGCCCACCGGGCTGCGCCGCGGCGTTCGCGTACGTCGGTCCGATTCCCCGGAGCCGCTCATGAGGACTTCGTTGCGCTTCGTCCCCGTCATCGCCGCGCTGGTCGCGGCCCCGTTCACCGCGGCTGCCCAGGAGCGATCCGCAGCACCCGCACCCGTCACCCCGGCCGATTACGGGAAATGGGAATCCCTCGGCCCGGCCACGCTCTCGCCGGACGGCCGCTGGCTCGCCCACGCGGTGGGTCGGGTGGACGAGGAGGACGAGCTGCGCATCCGTGGACTCGCCCGGGACACGACCCTGGTCGTCAAGTACGGCGCTTCGCCCGCATTCTCCGGAGACTCGCGCTGGCTGGCCTACGCGATCCGCCCGTCCCCCGCGGAGCGGGAACGGCTCCAGTCGGAGCGGAAACCGGTCCGGAACCGCGCGGGGATCGTGAACCTCGCCACGCTCGAGATCGTGGAGCTGGGCGACGTCGCCTCCTTCCAGTTCAGCGGCGACGGCCGCTACCTCACGCTCCGCGGCTACCCGCCCGAGGGCCGGCAGGACGGTGCTGCGGACCTGATCGTCCGGGACCTCGCCTCCGGGACCATGATCAACTTCGGCAACGTGACCGGCTTCGCCTGGTCCGACCGGGGCGCGCTCCTCGCCATGACGATCCGGACCGGGAACGGCACGGGGAACAGCGTGCAGCTCTACGATCCCCGCGCCGGCACGATCCGCGTGCTCGACTCCTCCGACTCCATCTACCGGGCGCTCGCCTGGCGCAAGGACGCGGACGACCTGGCCGTGCTCCGGACCCGCGTGGAGGACGGGTTCCGCGACACCACGCACGTCGTGCTCGCCTGGTCCCGCCTCGGCTCGGCCAACCCGACCCGGCGCGAGCTCGATCCCGGCGCCGCGCCCGGCTTCCCCGAAGACATGCGCGTGGCCGAGCACACCGCGCCCCGCTGGTCGAAGGATGGCGCCATCCTCTACTTCGGGATCCGGCCCCGCGAGCCGAAGCCCCGGCCGGCCGCAGACAGCGCCGCGACCGCGGTCCGCGCCGCCCGGGATGACGCCGCGGCCCAGGCCGACACCGCCCGCGGCGCTCCTGCCACGAACGGTCGCCGCACCGCGCCAGGGACGTCTCCGGAGAAACCCTCCGACGTCCAGGTCTGGCACGCCCGCGACCGCCGCATCATGCCGCAGCAGAAGGCCCAGGAGCAGCAGGACCTGCGGCGCACCATGCTGACCGCCTGGCACCTCCGGGATGGCCGCGTGGTCCGGCTCGGGTCCGACCTGCAGGAGAGCGTCACCGTCCTCGAGGGCGACCGCTACGCCATCGAGACCGACCACGGGCCCTACCCCTTCGAGTACATGTTCGGCCGCCGCACCCACGACGTCTGGCTCGTGGACGTCCGCACCGGCGAGCGCGAGAAGGTGCTGGAGGGCATCCGCTGGTTCCACGGTGCGAGCCCGGGCGGCCGCTACCTGACCTGGTTCGATGGCAAGGACTTCTGGACGTACGACGTGCAAACGGGCCGGCGCACGAACCTGACCGCCCGCGTGGACGCGGACTTCAGGAACGCGCTCCACGACTATCCGGTGGACGTCCCCCCGGCCTACGGCCTGGCCGGCTGGACCCGCGGGGACCGCGCGCTCCTCGTCTACGACCGCTACGACGTCTGGAGCCTCGCGCCCGACGGGTCCGGCGGCCGGAGATTGACCGATGGCGCCGCGGAGCGGGTCGTGCACCGGTACCTGCGGACCGCGAGGGACGATGAGGGGATCGACGTCGCCCGACCCATCTACCTCAGCCTCTCCGGCGAGCGGAGCAAGCGCACCGGGTTCGCGCGCCTCGCGTCCGCCCGCGCGCCCGAACGCCTGGTCTTCGAGGACGCCCGGCTCTGGCGGCTCATGCGCGCGGACAGCACCGACGTCTTCGCGTACGTGCGCGAGCGCTACGACACCCCGCCCAACTGGCACGTGGGCGGGCCGCGCCTGGCGGACGCCCGCCGCGTCACGGACATCAACCCGTTCCACGCGGACTACGCCTGGGGGCGCGCGGAGCTCGTGGACTTCACGACCCGGGCGGGCGATGAGCTGCAGGCCGCGCTCATCTACCCGGCAGACTACCAGCCGGGCCGCCGCTATCCCATGATCGTCTACACCTACGAGCGGCTCTCCCAGAACGTCCACAATTACGTGGTCCCGTCCGAGCGGAACTATTACAACTTCGCGGTCTTCTCCGCGCAGGGTTACTTCGTGCTCATGCCGGACATCGTGTACCGCCCGGGGGATCCCGGCCTCTCCGCGCTGGACACCGTGGAGTCCGCCGTGGCGGCCGTGTTGGAACGGGGGCTCGTGGACCCGGCGAGGATCGGGCTGGTCGGCCACTCCTGGGGGGGTTACCAGGCGACGTATCTCCCGACGCGCACCCGGCTCTTCGCCGCCTCCGTCGCCGGAGCACCGATCACGAACTTCCTGAGCTTCGCCGGCGCGGTGCACTGGACGCCCGGGTTCCCGGAGCTCGACCACTGGGAGACCGGCCAGGCGCGCATGGGCGCGGCGCCGTGGGAGGCGTTCGAGGCGCACGTCCGGAACTCGCCCGCCGCCTGGGTGCACGAGCTCGAAACGCCCATGCTCATGATGTTCGGGGACGCGGACGGGACCGTGGACTGGCACCAGGGGATCGAGTTCTACAACTTCGCGCGCCGCGCGGGGAAGCAGGACTTCGTCCTGCTCGTCTACCCGGGCGAGGACCACGGGCTGCGGAAGAAGGAGAACCAGATCGACTACCACCGCCGCATCCTCGAGTGGTTCGGCCACTGGCTGAAGGGCGAGCCGGCGCCGAAGTGGATGACGGAGGGGGTGAGCTGGCTCGAACGGAAGCGGATGCTCGATGAAGCGAACGCACAGGGCCAGCGGGGCCGGCGGTAGCCCGGGAACGGGTCCACGGGGTGAGCCGCCGGTGCGCCCGGATCGAGCTACGAGCCCGGGATGACGTCGGCCCTCGTGAACCTGGCGTTCGGCGCCGCCCTCGCCGCGATCGTGGCCGTGGGCGGCTGGCGCGCGCGGGCATTGACCGCGGGCGGGGCGGCGGGCGCGGTCCTGGTGGGCGGTGCCGTGTTCGGCGTGGGCGGCCTGTTGTGGGGCGCGCTGCTCGTGGTGTTCTTCGTGAGCTCGAGCGCGCTCAGCCGCCTGCGAGGAGCGGAGAAGGCCCGGGCGGAGCGGGAGTTCGCGAAAGGCGGGCGGCGGGACCTGGGCCAGGTCCTGGCGAACGGCGGCGTGCCCGCGCTCCTGGCGCTCGCGCAGCTCGTCCGGCCGGAACTCGACCTCACGCCCGCGTTCGTTGGCGCCATTGCCGCCGTGACCGCGGACACGTGGGCTACCGAGGTCGGGCTCCTGAGCCGCGGCACGCCACGCCTGATCACCACCGGGCGCCGGGTCCCGGCCGGAACGTCCGGCGCCGTTACCGGACTCGGCCTGGGGGCCGCGCTGGCCGGAGGCCTGGCGATCGGCACGGCTGCGGCCGGGCTCGTACGGCTCGCGGAACCGGCCGCTCGCATGATCTCCGGCACCGCGGATCTGTTCGCCGGGGTCGCGCGGATCGGGGTGGGCGGCGCCGCCGCCAACGCCGGCGCGGTTCTCTGGCCGCGCCTGCTCCTCGTCGCGCCCGTGGCTGCGCTCGCCGCGGCGCTGGCCGACAGCCTCCTCGGCGCCACCACCCAGGCCATGTACCGCTGCCCGCGCTGTGACGCCGAGACCGAGCGGCGCATCCACCATTGCGGCGAACCCACGCGGCTGGTCCGTGGCCTGCCGTTCATGACGAACGACGCCGTCAACCTCGCCGCGAGCGCTATCGGCGCACTCGTCGCCGCGGGACTCTACGCCATCGTTCTCGGGCCGCCTCTCGACTGAGCCCACCAAGAGGGCGGCCACGACGCAACGCTCACCCTGGCCACGTCCCGCGGCCGGGGGCCCAGCCACACGCAGCCGTCGATCAGGAAGAGAGTCGGGTGGCGAGCGGGAGGTTCCTGCCGCGACGCGCGGATCGGGCCGTGGGTGTGTCCCCGTGGTGCCGCCCTGTCGAGGGCCCTCCCGCGGCCCGCCGCTGTACGAGACCCGATCGGTTTCCGGGCAGGATCCGGCCGGCGCGGACCCGGCCGTCACTCCACCAGCCGATCGTGGATGGCGTGGCTGCTCTCGGCCGTGCGGAGCGCCCGGATGCTCAGGTGCTCGGCCTGCTGCATGAGCCGATTCAGCATCTCGAGCGCCGGCTCGGACGGCCGGGCGGTGAGCCGCTGGCTCAGCGCGCCATCGATCACCTCGGTCAGGAGTTCGAACTCCCGCCGCACGTGCGCTTCGGTCCAGCCGTGGCGGTGGCGGTGCAGCCCGTGCCGCTCCGCGATCAGGCGCTGGATCGCGCCGGCATCCTGCATGACCTCGGCCGGCGTCTCGCCGATCGTACCGACCGCGACCAGCGACTGCGCAATGTTCGCCATGAGCGCGGGCAGGTGATGGAGCACCTCCACGTCGCTCATTTCCGGGGCTTCCGCGAGCACCGGATCCCGCCGGACCCTGGCGAGGAACGCGTCCATCGCGCCATCCAGCTCGGCGAGCAGGACGTGCCCGACCTCCGAGACCCGCCGCTCCCCCGCCACCTCCCGCGCCAGCGTGGCCACCGCATCCGTCGGGTCCCGCTGCACCGCATTCCGCTCTGCACCGGCGGCTTCCACCGCCCGCGGCAGCCAGAGCGTGAACACCGACCCTTCGCCGACCTTGCTGGAGACCGTGATGTCTCCGCCCATCACCCGCGCGAACCGGCGGCTGATCGTCAACCCGAGCCCGGTCCCGCTGTGCGTCCGCGTGTAACCCGAGTCCAGTTGCACGAAGGGGAGGAAGATCCGCTCGAACTGCTCGGGCGCGATCCCGATCCCGGTGTCCGCGACCGATACGTAGGTCCAGGCAGTGTTCGAGGCCCCGTCTCCGCCGTCCGGCGCCCGATCGAGCCCCGCGTCATCCGGCACGGTCCGGAGTTCCGGCCGCTCTGCAACGCCGCACCGGACCGTGATGCGCCCGCCCGGCGGCGTGAACTTGATGGCGTTCGAGAGCAGATTCAGGACGATCTGCCGGACGCGCTGCGGATCGCCGTAGTACAGCGCCTCCTCGGTCCGATCGCACACCACCTCCAACGGCACGCCCCGGGCCGCCGCCTCAGGCCGCGCCAGCTCCACCGCCGTCTCCACCACGTCCACCACGTTCGCCAGCAGCCGGTCCACCACCAGCCGGCCCGACTCGATCTTCGCCAGATCCAGCACTTCGTTGACCAGCGAGGCCAGGTGCCTGCCGCTGGTCCGGATCCGACCGAGATGCACCCGCTGCATCTCCGTGATCGGCCCGGAGATCCCCATTTCGAGCAGTTCCGAGTACCCGATGATCGCGTTGATCGGCGTCCGGATCTCGTGGCTCATCATGGCCAGGAACTCGGACTTCGCACGATTCGCGGACTCCGCCTCCGCCTTCGCCGCCTCCGCACGCTCTCGCGCCGCTTCCGCTTCGAGACGCGCCCGCTCCGCCTCCTCCTTCGCCTCCTCGAGCCGCTGGTTCGCGCTCTCCAGCTCCTCGGCCATGAGCTGCGCTTCCACGAACTGCTGCTCCAGCTCGATCCGGGACGCGCCGACCTGCTCGGCCATTCGATTGAACATCCGGGCGAGCAGACCGATCTCGTCGCTCCGGGTCACCTCCGCCCGCACCGAATAGTCACCGTCCGCGACCGCGTACGTGGCGCGGGTCAGCTCCGACAGCGGCCGCGTGAGCCCCCGGCTCACCACCGTCGCCAGGACCGCACCGCCCAGGAGCAGCAGGAGACCCATTCCGAGCGCCCGCTCGAGGATCGTACGCGACCGCGCGAGGATCGCGCTCAACGGCCACTCGCTGATGACCACCCACGGCGTACCGTCCACCGTGGCGCGATGGGCCAGGACGTGCCCCGCCTCCGGTCGCTCGAACTCGAAAATGCCATCCGTGCTCGGAAGGGCAGCCGGCGGAGCCACGGGAGCGCCGGTGGCGGCCAGCCACACATCGCCCCGCACGTTCGCGAGCATCACGTTCACGTCATCCGCCAGCAGACGCCAGAGCCGGTCCGCACCCGCCACCGAGCCCCGGAGCGAACTGATGTGAACGAGGTAGCCGAGGATTTCCCCGTCCTCCTCCACCGGCACCATGAGCAGCACCTGCGGGAGGTCGTTCACCAGGTAGAACGGCGCATACACCGCGGAGTCCGGCGGGCCGGCCGCCATCATCGCCCGCCACGCCGCCTCGTGGCCCGGATCCCAGGACCCGACGAAGCTCGACAGCAAGGGATCGCCCCAGGGATCCAGGAGCGCGGCGGCAGCCGTGAACGGAACCGTGGCGACGAGCCGGTCGAGCACGCTCCTGGCCAGCGCCGTGTCCTCGCCCAGCGGGCGCGCGAGATACGCGCGCAGCTCCGCGGCGCGCGCGACCTCCAGCAGACGATCCCGTCGGAAGTGCGTGGAACGCTGCACCAGCTGCGCGAGCTCCACGGTCGTCCGCTCCAGCCGCGCCGCCGACGCATCCAGCATCGAGCGGCGCACCTCCACGTACAGCATGACCAGGTAGACCCCGATGACGATCGCGATGAGGGCCGTGATCTGGAGCGGCAGCTTGCGGGTCAGCGGCAGGCCCTCGAGCGGCGGCAGTTCACGCGGTCCGTGCGGGACGGCTGGATCCATGCGAAGGGGAACCGTGGAGGTAGCGGATCGGACCCGCGCTTCATCGGCGCGGTGGAGCACGGCGCCGGCCTCCAGCGCTCAGCCCTATTGTGCAACCGCCGGGACCGGGACGCAATGCCGATGGCGGGCGCGTCACCAGTTCCGATGGGTTTGAAGAAATTTCACTTCCGGCCCGGCCGCCCCCCGGAAACGGCCGGTCCGCCCGCCCGGGCCGGGCCGGGCAGAGCCCCGCGCAAATCCATGCAGCCATTCGGCTCGGGCCTCCCGGCCCGCCACGCGGCCATCCGGCTCGCCGGGCCGAGAACGCAAATTGCACGGGGTACCTCCCCCGGATCCCCTTCGAACGACAACCCGGACCCCTCTCCCCGTCCGATACGCGAAAGGATCGGTCTACGATCAGGCGACGCGAATCGCTCCCGAATCTCGGTCCCGCGGCGCGCCGCGACCTGGAAGTGGCGCTCGCCGTGACCCAGGAGCGGCTGCTCGAGGTTCACACGCAGCACGCGCTCGAGCTCGTCGAGCGGGCTCGCGGCGAGGTCCCGGTGCTGCGCGCACTCCGCATCTACTGTCGGCTCCACGACCTCTACGGCGCCGAGGCCGGGGTGCTGATGAACCGGGTCATCGCCCGCCTCGGTCTGAGACCCGGGCGCAGGCCGGGGCCGGCGCCCGCGGACTCGCGGGAGGATGTGGACGACTGGACGGAACCCTCCTGGTTCCAGCGCTTGATGCGCCGCCTGCGCGGCCGCGTCAACCACGAGCTGCGCACCTGGATCGAGATCCACACCGCCCGCACCGAGGTCGAGCTCATCCGCGTGTACGTGGAGGGCGCGCTCCGCGCGATCCGGATCGTGCAGCCGACCCGGTCCTATACCAGCGTACTCGAGTACTACATCACCGCCATGCGGATCCGGCCGTCCCTCGCGCGGGCCGTGTTCATCTTCACCCTGGCCCGGCTCGGCAGCGCGGCGCCTGCCTCGCGAATCGACGAACGCCCGACCCCCACCCCACCCCAGGCGGCCAAGCCCGCCGAGCAGATCCTGCGCGTCGTAGCGCCGTAGCGGGAACACGGGATCGGCCCGCACCCCGCCGATCCCTCGAACGTGCCCGCCCGGCCAGGGTCCTCCCGGCACTCCGCGGCCCCCTCCACCCTCCGACCGACCAGCCGCCCCACGTTGCGCTTCTCCTTTGTTCGTCGCATCCTACGTTGTTTCCGACGCAAGATCTCCGCGGGCGCCGACACCCGTGCCCGTGGTCCATAGCCAGCGAGAGTTCGCAGGAGTTGGAGATGTCGATCCCGACCACCGGTCGATCCCTGATTCCGTCTTCGCGTCCGCGCCCCGCTGCCCCACACGGGCACGGCGGCGCTCCCGCCGGATCCCGCATGCTCCGGGGCCTCCTGGCCATCGGCCTCGCGCTCGCACCGGCCAGGATCGCCGCCCTGCCGCAGGAGCCCTCCACGACGCCCGCGCACGCGGCCGAGCCCGGCACGCGGTCGGGCGCCCCGACGGATGCCCGGATGACGTCGCCCGGAACCCCTCGGGACTCCCTCACCGCCGAAGACTACGCCCGCGCGGAACGCTTCCTGAGCTGGAACGTGGAACCGCTCGTCTACCGCGCGGACGTGACCCCGAACTGGATGCAGGGCGACCGGTTCTGGTACCGGACCCGGATCCCGGAAGGACACGAGTTCATCGTGGTCGACCCCTACAACGGCACCCGCGCCCACGCCTTCGACCACGAACGCCTCGCCGCGGCGCTCTCCGCGGCGACCGACACGACCTTCGGGCCGTTCGGCCTCCCGGGCTCCGGCTTCTCCCTCGATGACGCCGCCCGCCGCGCCCACTTCGTGGTCCGGGGCGAGCGCTGGACGTGCGACCTCTTCGCTTACCGCTGCGAGGCCGCGGAGCCGCCCGCGCGCCGGAACCCGCCGCCCAACTCCAGCGTCTCGCCGGACGGCAACCTTGCCGCGTTCATCCGCGACAACGACCTCTGGGTCATGGACCTCCGCACCGGCGAGGAGAAACGCCTGACCATGGACGGGGAGGAACACTACGGCTACGCCGTGAACAACCAGGGCTGGAGCCGGTCCCCCGCTCCGGTCCTCGCCTGGTCGCCCGACTCGCGCAAGATCTTCACCTACAAGCTCGACGAGCGCGGCGTCCGGGACATGTACCTGCTCGAGACCGCCGAGCCCGCGCCGATCCTCCACGCCTGGAAGTACGCGCTCCCCGGCGACACCGTCGTGCCCATGCTCGAGCGCGTCGTCATCCACGTGGACGACGCCCGCGTCGTCCGGCTCCAGGCCGAGCCCGACCACCAGCGCACCTCGAGCTGCTGCGGCCTCACCCGCGGCCCCGTGATGGCGGACGTGGAGTGGAGCCCGGATTCACGCCACGTCGCGTACGTGTCGACGTCGCGTGACTACCGCCACGTGAAGCTCCGCCTCGCCGACGTGTTCACCGGCGAGGTCCGGCCCCTGCTCGAGGAGCGGGACCCGAAGTTCATCGAAACGAGCGCCGCGGGCCGGGGCACCCCGAACTGGCGCGTGCTCCACGACCGGGGCGAGTTCATCTGGTTCTCGCGCTACGACGGCTGGGGCCACCTCTACCGCTACGACCTCGAGACGGGCATGCCCAGGGGCCGCCTGACCTCCGGCGAGTGGAACGTGCTCGACATCGTGCGCATCGACGAGCGCGAGGGCTGGCTCTACTTCACCGCCGTGGGCCGCGAGCCGGGCCGTGACCCGTACTTCCGCCACCTCTACCGTGTGCGACTCGACGGGACCGGGCTCACGCTGCTCACGCCGGAGGACGCGGACCACGAGGTTGCGTTCTCGCCCTCCGGCCGCTACTTCGTGGACAGCTACTCGACCATGGACACGCCGCCCATCACGGTGCTCCGGCGCGCGGACGGCAGCATCGTCCGGGAGCTCGAGACGGCGGACATCTCCCGCCTCGAAGCCATGGGCTGGCCGCGGCCGATCCCGTTCACGGTCAAGGCCCGGGACGGCGAGACCGACCTCTACGGCGTCATGTTCCGGCCGTCGAACTTCGACCCGTCGAAGAAGTATCCGATCATCAACGCCATCTATCCGGGCCCGCAGGCCGGGAGCGTCGGCGCGCGCAGCTTCTCGCCCGCCCGGCGGGGACAGGCCCAGGCGCTCGCCGAGCTCGGCTTCATCGTGGTGAGCATCGACGCCCTCGGCACGCCGATGCGCTCCCGGGATTTCCACGCCTACTACTACGGCAACATGGGGGACAACGGGCTCGAGGATCAGATCGCCGGGATGCGCGAGCTCGCCGCCCGCTACCCCTGGATCGACCTCGACCGGGTCGGCATCTACGGGCACTCCGGCGGCGGCTTCGCGTCCACCGCCGCGATGCTCCGCTACCCGGACTTCTTCCACGTGGCGGTTTCCAGCGCGGGCAACCACGACAACCGCGCGTACACCTATTATTGGGGCGAGAAGTGGCAGGGCCCGCTGGTCCGCAACGAAGACGGCTCCGACAACTACGAGAACCAGGCGAACCACCTGCTGGCGAAGAACCTGAAGGGGCGCCTCCTGCTGGCCTACGGGACCATGGACTCGAACGTCCCGCCGAACGGGACGCTGCTCCTCATCAACGAGCTGATCCGGCACAACAAGGACTTCGACCTGATCGTCATGCCGAACCGGGGCCATGGCTTCAGCAACGAGCGGTACTTCGTCCGGCGGACCTGGGACTACTTCGTGAAGCACCTGCTCGGCAAGGAGCCGCCGCGGGAGTACGAGTTCGGGGCCGCGAGCCCGGCATTGTAGGGTGCAGGCCTACGGGCGCCTGTCCCATTCGGGAACCGCCGGGTCCGGGCTTCTCGAGTCCGGCCCGGCCTGGATCGGGAAGTGATCGATATGGAGCGACGTCGTCTGACCCCCCTCCTCGCGCTGGCGGCATCCGCCGTCGCGGCTGCCTGCGGCGCCGGAGACGCGCGTGAACCCGTCGTGGTCCAGGACAGCGCCGGCGTGCGGATCATCGAGAGCCGGGCCCCGGCCTGGCAGCCGGGTCGGCTCCGGGTCGCCGAGGAGCCGGTGTTGAGTATCGGGATGGTGGACGGCCCGCCGGAGTACCAGCTCTTCCGCGTCACGGGCGCGGTGCGGCTCTCGGATGGCCGTATCGTCATCGCGAACTCCGGCACCCGGGAGCTCCGGTTCTACGACGCGAACGGCGCCCATCTCCACACCGCCGGGCGGGAAGGCGGCGGCCCCGGCGAGTTCGCGAGCCTGTCGTGGCTCGGCCGCACAGGAGCCGACACGCTTCTCGCCTGGGACGGCCAGGCCCGGCGCCTCTCCACCTTCGACCCGGAAGGCAACTTCGTGACCAGCGTGAACGCGGGCATGGACCTCCCCGGGTTCGCCGTGGTCATGCGCGGCATCTTCAGCGACGGCTCGTTCGTCCTCGAGCCCGGCGAGGATCCGCTGGCCTTCATCAGCCGGGGCACGGGCGCGATCCGGGACACCGTTACCCTGTTCCGATTCGGTCCGGACGGAGCGGGCCTCGGCGCGATCGGGCGGTTCCCCGGAGACGAACGGTTCGTCTACCAGCGCGAAGGCGGCTTCTCCCTCGGGGACGTGTTCTTCGGGCGCAGGACCTTCGCGGCCGTGCGGGGCGACCGCCTCTATGTGGCCGACAACGACCGCTTCGAGGTTGCGACCTACGCGGCGGACGGCTCCCTCCGGGAGCGGATCCGCCGGACCCACAAGCCGGTGAGGGTCGAGCCGCGCCACGTCGAGGAGGCCCGCCAGCAGGCCCTCGCCGCGTGGAGTGAAGCCCTGCGGCGCCAGCGCGAGCCGATGATCGCCGAGACGCCGGCCCGGGAGACCTTACCCGCGTTCCAGGGATTCGTGATCGACCGCACGGGACGGCTTTGGCTCGAGGAGTACCGGTTGCCGGGCGAACTCGAGGGCCGCTGGAACGTGTTCGATACCGACGGGCGCTGGCTCGGCACGGTCCAGGTCCCGGCCGGACTACGCATCCTGGAGATCGGAGAGGATTACCTGCTCGCTGCCATGCGCGACGACCTGGACGTCGAGTACGTGCGCATGTTCCGGATCGAGCGCGCAGGCGAATGAGCGCGCGCTCCTCGTGACCACCGTTCACCCGGGAGGCGGGATCATGATGCCGGAACCGCTCTTCTTGATCCTTGCGTTGCTGTACTCGGTCGTGCCCCTCGTCATCGTCGGCTGGCTGGCGTTGCCCCTCAACCGGATGCGGCGGGCTCTGGAGACCATGGCCGAGGCGCTGACGGAGCGCGGCAAGGGTTGACGCCGGCGCTCCGAGCCGCAGGCGACCGGAGCGCCCGCTCGTCCCATCCAATGGGTACCCATGCCCCGTGCGGTACACCCTGGTAGGGGAGGTCGGCCCATGTTCTGGACCGCGTGCGGTACGCTCCTGATCGCGGTGGCGGCAGGCGGGGCGGTGGCCCCACAGACGACGATGCCGGACCGGGTCACCGTTCCGCTGCACGTCGTAGGTAATCGGCCCTTCGTCGATCTCACCTTCAACGCCCCGGACGGCTCGAAGCGTTCGGGGCGCTTCTGGCTCGATACGGGCGGCGGCGCGTTCATCCTCTCGGAAGCCCTGGCCCGCGATCTCGGCCTGGAGTGGGGCGACCTGGTCCAGGAAGAAGGCAGGACGTTCGCCCGCGTGCGCACGGCTCCTCAGCCCTTCCTGGACGAGTTGCCGCTGGAGATCCAGGCGAACCGGACCCTGGTGGTCCTGGGAACGGACAACATCCTGCCCGAATCGGCTCCCGGCCACGCAGACGGCTTGATCCCCGGCCACGTGCTCGCCCGCTACCACGTCGTGTTCGATTACCCGAACCGGATGTTCACCCTCGCGAAGCCCGGCATCCTGCAACCCGAAGGCGATCGCATGCCGATGCCCGTCTCGGAGTGGATGGGTTTCCCATGCACGGTGGTCGAAGTGGACGGCGAGAGCTACGGCTTCCTCCTCGATACCGGCGCCTCCTACACGATGGTCTCGGAGGCGATTCTCAAAGCGTGGGGCGAGCGCCACCCGGACTGGTCTCGCCACGATGGCGCGGTCGGGGACGCGGTCACGCTGGGCGGACAGGCGCTCGAAACGATCTTCGTTCCGAGCGCGCGCTGGGGAGCGCACGAGATCCGGGAGTTCGGCGTGGTGTCCCAGCGGGAGGGAGTGTTCGAGCAGTTCATGAGCTCGTTGATGGCCGAACCCATCATCGGCGCACTCGGCGGGAACGTGCTCAAGGAGTTCCGGGTCGAGCTGGACTACGCGAACCAGGCGGTCTACCTCTCGCGCCCCGGAGAGGCCGGCCCGCAGCCGACGCGATGACCTTCGGAACCCGGGACCGTAGGGGCGGCCGAGCCCGAAGGGCGCGGCCGCCCTACTCCGCCACCACCGCCACCATCTCGATCTCGGGCGAGAGGATCGTGCCGGGGACCACCTCGAACCCCGCTTTCTTGTACGACCTCACCGCGGCGCGGTTCGTCGCTTCCACCGAGAGCCAGACGCGCCGATAGCCCGCGTCCCGCGCCAGCTCCAGCCCGAGCCTGTTCACCGCGGTCCCGATCCCCCGGTTCCGGATGGACTGATGCAGGAAGTTCGCGAGCTCGAGCGTCTCGTCGTCCATCGGGATGAGCATCACGTGGCCGAGCACCCGCCCCCCGACCTCCACCACGAGCTGGATGCCACGGCCGAGGATCCGGTCGAGCCACCGCCGCACCGCTTCCTCTCCCATGGGCGGCAGCCCCTGCGCGGCGCGCTTCGGCTCGAAGTCCTCGTACATGGCCTCGAGCGCGACGCGGTCCGCAAGGTCGAAGCGCCGGACGACGAACGGACGACCGAGCTTGTCGTCCAGTGTGATCGGGAGTTCGATCGACATGAATGATTCAGAAGGCCATGCCCCAGCCGGTCAGGAGCGGGAAGACCCGGCTCCGCACCGAGCCGACGGTCCGGCGGTTGTTCGCCTCCGCCTCGGCCCGGCCCGGCCACGGCGGAAATAGGCCCGGCGGATCACGCAGCGTCCCGGGAATCGGCGTGGTTGTCTCCGCCCGCACCCCTTCGAGCCAGTCGGCCGGGATCTCGTCCGGCACGTCTACCCCGCAGAGCGCCGCCCAGACCAGCGTCCAGGCGCGCGGCACCACGGCGTACGCCGCGTACCCTCCGCCCCCGGTGGCGATGATCCGGCCGTCGCAGTGGCGGTCGGCCACGTCGCACACCACCCGCACCAGCCGCTCGAAGAGCCGGGTCGTGGCCCGCAGATGCGTCAGCGGGTCGAGGGTGTGCCCGTCACACCCGTTCTGCAGCACGATCACGTCCGGCCGGAACGCATCCGCCAGCGCGGGCACCAGCTCCGCGAACGCCTCGAACCACGAGTCATCCTCCGTGCTCGGATCGAGCGGCACGTTCACCGAATAGCCGTATCCGTCCCCCGCGCCCAGTTCGTCGATGAAGCCCGTGCCCGGGAAGAGGAACGCCCCGCTCTCGTGGAACGAGACCGTCAAGACCTCCGGGTCCTCGTAGAAGATCTCCTGGACCCCGTCCCCGTGGTGCGCGTCGTAGTCGATGTACATCACGCGCGCACGGTATTCCCGCTGGATCCAGCGGATCGCCACGGCCAGGTCGTTGTACACGCAGAACCCGGACGCCCGCTTCACCCCCGCGTGGTGCAGTCCGCCCGCAGGGTTGAACGCCCGCCGCACCTCGCCGCGCATGACCCGCTCGGCCGCCACCAGCGTGGCCCCCGCCACCAGCGCCGCCGCATCGTGCATCCCCGGCACCACCGGCGTGTCTTCCGTCCCGAGTCCGTATGCGACGCCATCCCGGGCATCCGCCCCGGGCTCGGACAGTCGCCGGACCACCTCCACGTACGCGGGCGCGTGCACCATGGCCAGCTCTTCGTCCGTGGCCGGACGGGGCGGGATCACCGGGCGCGCGGCGTCGCCCACGAGCCCGAGACGCCGGATCAGCGAGACGGTCAGCTCTAGCCGCCGCGGCTTCAACGGATGCCCGGGGCCGAAGCCGTAGGCGGCGAGCGCTTCATCCCAGATTAGCGCAACGTCGGGCAACGGTCTCTCGGACGATGAGGGGAACGGTGCCGGGCCGACGCGACCGGACGAGCCGGCGTCGCCTCAGTTAACGATGTAGCCCATCTTCCGGAGGGACTCCACAACGGGCGCCGCATCCGGCGTCTGGAGGTGGATGATCGCCATGGACTCCTCCGGGCCGAGAGGCGGGACGACCATGCCCGTGATGTTGACCCTGTGCTCGACCCCGATCGCGCGTACGACGCGGGCCAGCTCGCCCGGGCGGTTCGGCATCCGCACCTCGATCCGGCTGGTCGGCCCTCCGCCCCGGAACAGCTCCGCGAACGCGCGCAACAGGTCCGTCTCGGAGAGGATCCCCACCAACCGCCCGTCCTCCACCACCGGCAGGCAGTCGACATCGTGGTCCGCGAGCAGCAACGCCGCCTCCTCGACCGGCGTGTCCGGCGTCACCGTCACGACCTGCCGGGCCATTACCTCGCGGACCGTTCGGGTGCCCAGGATCCGGCGCCGCTCTTCCTCCGGCACTGTACCCGCCGCCGGGACCGCCCGAAGGAGGTCCCGCTCCGTCACCATGCCGACCAGCGTCCCCTCGTCCACCACGGGGAGATGCCGGATCCCCCGCCGACGCGCCAGCGCGCTCGCTTCCGCCAGGGTCGCCGAGGGAGACGCCGTCACCACCTCACGCGTCATTCGGCCGCGGACGAGCATAGGAAAAAGCCCGTTCGTGTGAGGGAAGAATGCCTGTTGGATATCAGCGGCTCGGGCCTATAGTACGCCCGCCGCCCGTTCCCGGTCAAGAAATATGCGCGCCACGGAGATGCGCCTTCACCAGCTCCGCTCGCCTCACGATCGGGAGCGCGCCCAACGCCCCGGCTCTACCCATGGTCTCCTCCACCAGTCCGATCGCCCGCCCGGGATCGGCGTCCGCCAGGAGCTCCGCCAGCTCGAGCTGGAGCCTGAGCCGGCACAGGACATCCCGCCGCGCGTACTCCGCGATCGCCTGCTCCAGCCCCCGGACCGCGGTCTCGGTCTCGCCCTCCCACGCGGCGAGCCGCGCCAGGAACATCTCCGTGTACGACTGATCCGTCACCCGCCGGGCATGCCGGCTCCTGATCTTCAGGATCTCCCGCCGGCAGGCCATCGCCTCCGCCAGCCGCCCCTTGGCCACCGAACAGAGGCCGATCAGCCCGTGCATCGTCATGCTGTGCCACCAGGCACCGGCGACCCGCGCCCGCTCGAGCGCCCGGCGAGCCGTCCGGTCCACATCCTCGATCCGGCCGCGCTCCCACTGCAGGATCGCCAGATTCGCGTGGATGAACAGCAGCTCCCGGTTCGCGCCCGCCTCCTCCGCGATGTTCGCCGCCGCCGCCAGCATCTCTTCCGCCCGGGCATGGTCTCCGGACTCGATCAACTGCACCGCGTAGTTGTTCAGGATGCCGTAACGATGCTCGATCAGCGCCGATCGCTCGCAGATGCCGAGCGCACGGTCGAGGTCCGCGGCCGCCGGACCCAGCATCCCCGCCTGCAACAGATTGCCGACCCGCGCGACCAGCGCGGTCACCACACAGCCGTCATCCCCCAGCGCTTCGGCCTCCCGCACCGCCCGGTCCGCCAGCTCCAACCCGGCCTCCACATCCACGTAGAGGCCCGTCATGGTCGCCGCCGCCGTGAGCGCTTCGATCTTCGGCCGGCTTGCGGGGAGGCGGGATCCGATTTCCCTGGCCCGCTCGATCCCCTCCAGGATCACCCGCTCCAGCCCCGCATCGTGCGCCGCGTGCAGGAGCTGGACGTTCACCGTCACCAGCGACTCCACATCCTCCAACCGCTCCGCCAGCTCCGCCATCCGCTCCAGCTCGCGGCAGAGCGACTCCGCCGGCGCCGCGCCCTGCTTGATCCGGATCGCCAGCCGTTGCACGCCCGTCGACAGCATCCCGCGCGGATCCCCGCTCTTCTCGTACTCCTCGTGCGGCCTCGAAAGCAGGGTTTCCGCTTCGGCATACCTCCGCGTGCGGAACAGGAACTCCCCGTATTCCGCCTCCAGCGCCCGCCTCCTCCGCCCCGCTCGGCCCGATCGCCATCCGGTAGAAGTAGTCCGCCTCGTCGTACGCGTGCACCCGGCGATAATGCTCGATCGCCCGCACCGCGTACCCGTGCGCGCTCCCACCCTCGCCCGCCAGCTCCAGATGCATCGCGATCGACCCGGAGCTCGCGTCGCTCCGCCGCATGAGCGCCCGCGCGACCGAGCCGTGCAGCATCCGCCGGCGCGCACCCGTCAACGACCGGTACGCCGCCTCCCTGATCAGGTCGTGGGTGAACCCCACATCCTCTCCGTCCAGATCCACGAACCCCACCCGCACGAGCTCCTCGAGCGCGGTACGCAACTGCGGCTCGCTCCACCCGCACACCTCGCGGAGCGTCGCGATGGAGGCGTCCGGACCGAGCACCGCGAGCACCGCGAGACATTCCTGGGCGGCAGGCGCAAGCTCCGCGCCCCGGCGCCGGACATAGTCCTCCACCGACCCGGGCAGGAGCTCCCCGCCCGGCGCACGCCCGCGTCCCCGCGCCACGAGCCGGTCGACATCGATCGACCGCTCCCCCACCGCCTTCATCACCTCGATCAGGAAGAACGGATGCCCCCGCGTGTGCGCGAACAGGTACCCGTACGCTTCCGGGCCGAGGTCCAGCGAGAACCGATCGGCGAACCACGAGATGATCTGCCGCGTCGCCGCCTCCGGTAACCCCTTGAGCTTCACCTCGTGGATCGCGGCGACCCCGGCCATGCCCCTGAACGGACCCAGCTCCGCCGCCTGCGAGCCCGACGAACGCGTCGCCAGGAGCAGCAGCGTGGGCGTCCAGGCCAGCCGCCGGGCAAGGTACTGGATCACCCCCCGCGTCGACTCGTCCGCCCAGTGATAATCATCGATGAACAGGACCACCGGCTGCGTCTCGCCGATCGCCTCCAGCAGCCGCGCGATCCCCTCGTACAGCCGCCGCCGCGCGAAATGCGCATCCGGGCGGAGCAGCTTCGACTCCACAGCGTGCGGCGTCCCGGACTCCTCGGTCAGCTCCGGCAGCAGCTCCGCCAGCACCGCCGCCCACGCCGGCGTCAGACGACGCATGTCCCCGGGCTTCACACCGCTGATCAGCGCCTCGACGAGCCCGCCGTAGGGCAGCCGGTACTCCGCCGCATAACACCGCCCGCTCAGGATCCGCCCGCCCTGGATCGCCGCCACACGCAAGAAGTTCATGCACAGCCGGGACTTGCCGATCCCCGCCTCGCCATGCACGATCACCGTCGCACCCGCCTTCCGACGGACCCGGTCCCAGATCCGCCGGAGCTCCATCATCTCCGCGCCACGGCCCGCGAACGGAACGGTCACCGGATCGTCCGGGAAATCCGCGGGACCCGCGTCCGGTGACCAGTCCCCACCGAAATCCACCGTCGGCGTCGGCGGCGCATCCAGCCGGACGCTCTCCAGCTCGCTCGCGAGCATGCGACGAGCGGCGTGATACTCGCTCACCGCCCGCCGATAGTCGCCCCGCGCCGCGATGACCCGGATCTTCGTCCTGTGGACTTCATCATCGAGCGGGTCGAGCTGCAGCAGCCGGGCGGCGAGCTCCTCCGCCCGGTCCCACAGGCCGTGCATCTCGGCTTCCACCAGCAACTGCGCCAGCACCTCCCGCACCCGGGCCCGGTAATGGGCGCGACGCTGCTCCTGCCACTCCTCGAACGGCGCCGCGCCCCGGACCCAGAAACCCTCGAGGAACTCACCCGCGTACAGGTCCGCGGCTTCCCCGAGGCGCCCCTCCGCGACCCAGCGGTCGAAATGGAGCGCATCCACCTCGCACCGATCGGCGACGAGGCGCACCTCGCCTCCCGTCACGACCAGCGAGTCCGGCGGAACCACCGACCGCACTTCGTAAATCGTCTGGCTCAGGGAGTGCCGCGCCCGGGCGTCCGGCACGTCCGGCCAGAGCAGGTGCGCCAGGTGCTCCCGCCGACACGCCCGCCCATCGGCCAGCGCCAGGTACACCAGCAGCGCCCCGGCCTTGCGCGTGGTCAACGCTACCGCCGCGCCGGCCACGCTCACGGAAAGGCCGCCAAAGGTCCGGATCGTCAACCCGGACCGCTCCGAACGCGGGACTTCCACCGGCGGGATCATCGCGGGTTCCGTGGGATCCGTCGGTCGGCCGGCGTCCGCCCCACCCCGCCGCACACCGGGAACCGCTCGGAACGGACGCCGCAACTCATTTCAGATCAATACTTTGAAGAAAAATTGATACCACCCGTCCACGATGGGGAGCACGCACGGCGCCTGTACTCCAGCCCGGCAGGAGGGACGATGCATACCATGACCCGGTATGGTACCGATTCCCGGCTCGCCATCTTCCACCCGCCGTACCTGGAGCTGGAACCCATCGACACGGCCTGGGTCCCACCCACGCTCCCGCTCCCCGGCCGCTGCATCGTGTGGTGGCTCGTCGATGGCCGCGCCCAGGACCGGGAGTTCCAGTGGCTGCACGACCGGCCCGCAGGATTGCCGCTGATCGTGGTGCTGCCGCCGGCCTCCGACATCGGCCGCGCAATGCCCCTGCTGAACTACGTGGCTTCGCTCGCCCCCCGGGCCGTGCTCCCGAACAGTCGGCTCGTCTCGCCGCCCCGCCTCCAGCACATCCTCGCCACACCGCCCCAGCGGCTGTCCGTGGCGGCGTTCGAGTACCTGGACCGCCGGCAACTCCTCGTCGATCGAGTCGTCCGGCTCGAGGTGCGCCGCATCCTCGAGCTCGTGCCCGAGGTCCGGAGCGTCTCCCGGCTCGCGTCTCGCCTCTACTCCTCGAGGCGAACCCTGGGACGCCACTTCGCCGCGGCCGGACTCCCCGTCCCCTCCCACTGGCTACAGTTCGCCCGGCTCCTATACGTGGCCACCCGCCTCCAGCAGGACCGCCGACTGCCCGTCTTCCGGGCCGCCGCCCACGCAGGCTACCCGGACGGGTTCACCATGAGCAACCAGATGAAGCGGCTCACCAACTACCGCCCCACCGTGGTCCGCAAGCATCTCGGTTGGGAATGGTTCATCGAGGCGTGGCTGTGCGCCGAAACGCGCAGCGGCTCGATTGACCATGAACGATACGGATCGGCAATCGGAATCTACATCGATCGACCCACTTCTGGCCATGTTTCGTTGGGTCGATCCGGCAACCCCACCGCCACCCGCGAGATCGGCGTACCCCGCACCGTCGGCGCACTCGCCGCCAACCCGTGAGCCGCCTGGCCCGAACCCTGCCGCGGACCCTTCCCCGGAACGGAGAGCCGGATAGATTACGTGCGGCCCCGGGCGCGGCCTCCCATGCGAGGTCGGCCCCGGCCCGGTCCGCGGGCGCCGACCCGTCCGCCCCGCCGGCCCGGAACCGCCGCCGACGTCGGCAACGGACCCGCCGCGGCGCCTCGCGCACCGGGCACTGCGGCGTGGCGCCTGAAACAGGGCGGTCCGGGTCGACGTAGATCCCGTGGACACATCACGGACCTCTCGCGCGGAGCCGAGCCATGCTGGAGGTACTGCCCGGGATCATGCCGTTCCTCATCCCCATCACCGCACTGCTGGTGGGGGGTGCGGTGATCGGCAGCATTTTCGTCGTGGACCCGATCGTGAAAGCGTTGACGAAGCTCGCCGAGTCGAACCAGGCCAGGCTCGCGGGCCAGGCGGAGCGGGACCTCCGCCAGCTCGAAGAGCGGCTGGACCGGATCGAGGGCGCGCTCCAGCGGCTCATCGAGGAGCAGCGGTTCGACCGGGAGCTCCTCGCCGCCCGGTCGGACGCGAGCACGAATCCGGCCGGGACGGAAGCCGTGCCCCGCCAGGCCGGCTGAGCCGGGGCGCGCATCGGGGTGGCGAGGGCGGGGCGGCCGCGACCCGCGCGACTCGCCCCCGCCAGGCCCGGCGCGAACGCGGGCCGACCCGGGCGCGCCCACACGACGCGAGGCGCACGGTCACTCGCCCGGAATGGACACGATGACGCGGAATCCGATGGCCATGGTGCTGATCGTGACCGGCCTGATCCTCCTGCTGGCCGGTCTCCTCGCCTGGAGCGGCCTCTTCTCCTGGTTCGGCCGGCTCCCGGGCGACATCCGCATCGAGCGCGAGCACACGCGCGTCTACATCCCGATCACGTCCATGCTCATCGTGTCCATCGTGCTGACGCTGCTCCTCTCCTTGCTGCGCAGATTGCGCTAGCACGACGGGCGTCTCCCGCGCCCCATCCCATCACGGAGCCGTCGCGACCAGCTCGGCCCGGAATCGCGCGGCTTCCTCCGGACGGCCCAGCGCCTCGTAGGCTTCGACGAGATCCCCCCGCACGAAACGCAGCCAGTTGCTGGAAGGGTCGGCCTGGGCCTTGATGATCTCGTAGCCGGCCCGGCTCTCGACTTCGGCCTCGGCCCACTGCCCCCGGCGAGCGAGCACGCGGCCCAGCTTGACCCGGGCGATGGCGGTGTTCATGTGGTCGGCGGAAAGGGTTTCGATGAACAGGCCGACCACCTCGCGCAGCAGCGCCTCCGCCTGCTCGTACTGGTCCCGCTTCATGAAGACCGTGGCCAGGTTCGACTTCGCGATCCCGACCAGGTAGTGCCTCGTCCCGTGGGCCGCCTCGTAGATGTCGCTCATCCGCCGGTAGTACGCTTCCTCCAGCTCCGTGTCCCCCCTGGCGCCGGCGACCTGGGCGAGCTCGTTGAGCGTGGAGGCCACGTGCGGATGGTCCTGGCCGAAGACGCGCTCCCGGACCGCGAGCGCCCGCCGCAGCAGGTCGTCGGCTTCATCGTACCGCGCCTGCGCCACGAGCGCGCGCCCGAGAATGGTGAGGATGGACGCGGTCTTGTGGTGGTCGGGGCCGTGGAACCCGAGTATGATGTCGAGCGCCTGTCGGAAGAGCTCCTCGGCCTCCGAGTACCGGCCGCGCTCGAACTGGCTGGCGCCGAGATTGATCAGGTCGTCCGCCACGTTGGGGTGACGCTCGCCGTAGAGCTCGCGGCTCATGGCGAGGAGCCGGAGGTTGAGCGAGTCCGCGGCCTCGTAGTCCCCGGCGTAGTGCCTGGTGATGGCCAGGATGTTGAGCGCGGAGGCCAGCTCCGGTGTAGCCGGGCCGCGGGCCGACTCCAGGCGGATCGCATCCTGGAGCACGGCCGTTGCCCCATCGAAGTCGCCACGCGCTTGCAGCACCGAGCCCAGCGTGACCATGGCTTCGATCATGATCGGATGCTCGGACAGGTAGTGGCGGCGCCCCAGCACGAGGGCTTCCCTCACGAGCCGCTCCGCCTCCTCGTAACGGGCCTGCTCCTGGCGCAGCGCACCGAGGGCGATGAGGCTGGGCACCACATCCGGGTGGTCCGCGCCGAGCCGCTCCCGCCGCAGGTCCAGCGCGGCAACCAGCAACGACTCCGCGCGCGCGAAATCCCCCAGCTTCTGGAAGATCTCGCCGAGCGTCTCCAGGACCTCCGCCTTCATCGCCGGCTCGTTCTCCAGGACGTGCGCCTCCTGGACGCCTCGCTCGAGGAGGGTCAGCACCCGTGTCGTGTCCGACGGCCCCACCGTCGGGTCGCCGCCCTCGAACAGGCTCAGCGTGAACTGCTGGATCCTCCGGGCCCGCGCGGCCTCGGCGACCGCCGCGTCCCGTGCGGCGGCGAGCCGGACGGTGTAGAAGACGACGAGGCCGATCATCGCGCACAGGACCACCGCCGCGGCCGCGACCGGCCGCTGGTGCCGCCGCAGGAACTTCCCCATCCGGTAGCGCCAAGAGTCCGGTCTCGCCTCGAGCGGCCGGTTCGTCAGGAACCGTTCGACGTCCCGGATCAGTGCATCCACGGTCCGGTACCGGCGCTGCGGGTCCTTGTGCATGGCGGTCATGCACAGCACGTCCAGATCCGCCCATGCCCGCGGGTCGGCGGAAACCGGCGCCAGCGAGCCGGACGCCCGGTCGCTCCCGGACCGGCGAGCCGCCACCGAGGGTCGCTCCGGCTCCCGCTCCAGGATCTCACGCTCCGCCTGCCCCGGCGTCCGGTCCGACAGGTCGTACGGCAGCCGTCCGGTCAGGAGCTCGTACAGGACCACGCCGAGGGCGTAAACGTCCGTGTATGTACCGATCGGATCGCCGGTGATCTGCTCCGGCGCCGCGTACGCCGGCGTCATGGGCCGGAGCCCGGTGCGCGTCATGTCCGCCGACGCGTCCTGACGCTCCAGGTGCTTCGCGACCCCGAAGTCGAGCAGCTTCACCGACCCGCCTTCGGTGACCAGGATGTTCGAGGGCTTGATGTCCCGGTGGATGATCGCGTGGCGATGAGCATGCTGCACCGCCTCGCATGCCGCCATGAAGAGGCGCAGCCGCTCCGGGAGCGTGGCCGAGTGCCGCGCACAGTAGGCGTTCAGCGGCTCCCCCTCGACGTACTCCATGACGATGTACGGCGTGCCGTCCGGGAGCGTGCCCGCGTCGTAGAGCCGCGCGATCGACGGGTGATTGAGCTGCGCGAGCGTCCGCTGCTCCACCGCGAAGCGCTCCCGCCGCGCGGGCGACAGCGCCGCATCCCGCAGCATCTTCACCGCGACCCGGGTGCCCAGGTCCTCCCGCTCCGCCAGATACACCACGCCCATCCCGCCCTCGCCCAGCAGCCGCAAGATCCTGTACGGACCGAACATGCGCATGGCGGGCTCGGGCAGCTCGAGCACCTCGTGCGCGATCGTCGCCAGCCCCCGGTCCAGCACCGACCCGACCCGCGCATCCTCGTCCAGCAGCTCGAGGACTTCGAGGAGAATGTCGGGATCATCCGCGCACGCGGCCTCCAGGAACGCCCGCCGCTCCGTTTCCGGATGATCGAGCGCCGCGTGGAATAGGGACTGGACCCGCTCCCACCGTACGGCATCCATGGTGCCCCCCGGAGATTGTATCGAATGAAGCGACGCTGCCCGATCAGCCTGCCCGGCGCAGCTGGCGGGCGAGCCACGCCCGGGCCGCACGCCAGTCGCGGAGGATCGTGGATTCGGACACCTCGAGGAGCTCGGCGGTCTCGGCGATGTCCAGTCCCCCGAAGAAGCGACACTCCACCATCAGCGCCTGGCGCGGGTGCATCTTCGCGAGGTCGTCCAGCGCCCGGTCGAGATCGAGCAGGTCCTGCGCGGTGTTCGCGGCCACATCCAGCTCGTCATCGAGCGTGACGAACGCCACGTCCCCGCCACGCTTCAACGCGTTCCGCCGCCTCGCCGCCTCGACCAGGACCTGCCGCATGGCGCGCGCGGCGATCCGCTTGAAGTGGAGCCTCGACGTAGAGCCGGATGGAAGGGAATCCGCCAGCTTCAGATACGCCTCGTTCACCAGCGCCGTCGGGTTCAACGTGCGGTTCGGATCCCTATGGCTCACACTGGCAGCCAGCCGCCGCAACTCTTCGTACGTGGCGCTGAACAGGTGATCGAGCGTGGGCTTGTCCACTCGCGTCCTACCGAGAGGGCGGCACCGCCGCCATTACGACCAGGCTATGATCCACGGTCACGCGCCCCGTCACGACACGAAGTGCGCAAGGCAGGAGCTCGGGCCTACGGGACCAGTCATCCAGGAATAGGCGCAAGCGGCCGGACGCGTGTGCCGGATAGCAATGCCGGGGTGTGCGGGACTCGCTCCGTTTCCGTATGAGACGACCAACCATCGGAACGTCCCGTGGGGTTGGCTCGTTGGACCTCGGATGTACCGGTTGTCGGAGGTTGAGACCCGTTTGGTCTGAGTATAAGGCGACGTCGTGCACGTCGCCACCCCGGCGCACGGCTGCGGCCCCGGCGCCCGCAACGTCCCGGGCCCGCAGGACCGCTCACGCACGGGGACGATCCCGGGCAGTTGCGCGGCCGCTACGCCCCGCTCCATCTTGCACACTGAGTGCGAGTGCACGGACTTGCCGGACCGGACCCGCTCGCCCGCCAGACGCACGGCACGCCGCGCTCCATGACGGCTTCGCCCGGCATGGACCACCGCCTGCAACGGCAGCGGCGAACCGCCGGCTCGTACCGAGCACCGCGGCATGCCTCGCCGATAGCGACATCCGGCGTCCTCACTGCCCTTCGGCGGCCGGCAGCCCGGTGCCCCCCGGGCCGAATGCCCGCCGGAGTCGGTGCACCGGCTCCGGGGCTGTCCGCTGCCCGCCGGGAGCAGGGTCATCGCGAGCGGGGATATGTCCTGGAAAGAACGATCGTACTACCGTATCCGCTATCCGCGCCGTGAGCGGCCGTGGCTCGTGATCGACGGCTCGAACTTCGAGGTGCTCGACTGCTCGGAAACCGGGCTCAGGTACCAGTACCTGGGCGATGCGCCACCGGAGCCCGGCGCCGTGGTCACCGGCACGCTGCGGATCCCGCGCGAGGAAGAGGAACTCCCGATCGAGGGCACCGTCGTCTGGGTACGGGATCGGGAAGTGGCGCTCCACCTGCCCGAGACGCGGATCCCGTTGGGGATGATCTTGCGGGAGCAACGCTACCTGCGCGCACATTACCCGGATTGGCCCACCAGTTGGGAGGACTGACGGGCGACGACGGCCGTGAGGCCGACCGCCGCTGCACGGGACTCCTGATCTGCCCTGTGTGCGGCGAGCGGCTGGAGGACACGGGGGCCTCTTTCGTCTGCCCCCGGCGACACACCTTCGACCGTGCACGGGACGGGTCCGTGGACCTGCTCCCCGCGGGGCACGGGCGCTCCAGGCTCCGGGGGGACACGGCCGAGATGCTCCGCGCGCGCCGTCGGTTCCTGGACCGGCGCCACTACGAGCCGCTGGCGTCCGCCATTGTGGATGCGGTCCGCCGCCACATCGCCGCGGACGCGTCCGGGCATACCCCCGCGACCACCCCGGCCCCGCCCGCGCGACCGCCCGTGGTCCTGGATTCCGGCTGCGGCGTGGGATACTACCTCGGCCACGTCATGGAGCGGCTCGAGCCGCTGACCGGTGGCGGGTGCTACTTCGGCCTGGACGTCTCCCGGGACGCGCTCCGGCTCGCCGCGCGCACCTACCGCGGCGCCCTGTTCTTCCGCAACGACGTGAAGCACCGGATCTGCCTGGCCGACGGCTGCGTGGATGCGCTGCTGGACATGTTCGCGCCGCGGAACGCCGCAGAGTTCGCCCGGGTGCTGGCCCCGGGCGGCCTCCTCCTGGTCGTCATCCCGGACGATCGACATCTCGCCGAGCTGCGCGCCGCGCTGCCGCTGCTCGGCATCGGCGAGGACAAGCCGGAGCGCATCGCCGAGCTGTTCGCGGCGGATTTCGAGCCGTCCGGCCGCGACACGCTCGAGTACCACCGGGAGCTGGACCCGGAGAGCGTGGCCGATCTCCTCGCCATGACCCCGAGCGCCTGGCACCTGGACGAGGGCGCGTTCGAGCGGGCCCGCGCGCTGGGGAACACTCCCGTGACCTTCCACTTCTCCATCCTGGAGTTCCGCAGGGCCGACGGGTCCCGCCGGTGACCGGTACCCGTTCGTCGAGCCACTCCGGGGCCGAGCACCGGGCGCCATTGACGGCGTCCGCCAGCGATGGCCAGGACGGGCTGGAGCGCGGTGACGTGTGCGGCGGAGGTGCCGTCCGGCGGTCGGAGCCGGTTCCGTGAATCGGTTGCGCCCCTGGCGCTGCGGTGTGGTCGCCGTGGACCTCGGGCCCGTGGTCTGCGGGCTGGGCCGGCGAGCGTCGCCCGGCGCCCCCAACGACGCCGGCCAGGACCGGGTCGGCAGGGAGCAGCGCGCGGCTACCAGCCCGGGTCCGCGCAGCGGGCAACGTACAGGACCGCCGCCACGGAGGTCGCGAGGTTCAGGCTGGAGACGCCGGGGCGCATGGGGATCCCGATCCTGCGGTCCGCGGCCGCGACGAGTTCCCGGCTCAACCCGTGGCGCTCTCCCCCGAACGCCAGGATGGCGCGGGGCGGGATCGCTTCGGGGCGGAGCGGCTCGCCGCCGGGATCGATGGCGACCAGGGGCCGGTCGGACGCGGGGAGCCGTTCCACGCGCGCCACCGGCAGGGCGAAGTGCAGGCCCGCGGATCCGCGGATCACCGTCGGGTGCCAGGGGTCGTGGGGGCCGGTCGTGAGCACGCCCGCCGCCTCCGCCGCCGCGGCCACGCGGATCGCCGCACCAATGTTGCCGAGCCGGGAAGGATTTTCGAGGAAGACGAGGGGAGCCGGTGCGACGTCGCCCAGGACCCCCTCCACGGAAACCGCCGGGCGCCGGGCGATGGAGACCACCGGCGAATCCGGCGGCTCGCGCGTGATGCGGGTGAACGCCTCGAGCGGGAGGATCGTCATGGCCGGCGGCGCGCCGGGAGCCGGAGCGGCGCCCATGCTCGAAGGCTGGCCGGCCTGCGCGCCCCCGCCCGCACCGTTGCCGGCCCCCTCCTCGCCGAACCAGGAGGCCAGCGTACGGGCAACGTCCGGAGCGAGCGACCACGCGAGTGCCAGCACTCTCCCGGGATCCGCGGTCGCGAGCTCCAGCACCTCCGCCCCGAACCGGAGCGCGTGCTTGAGCGCGTGGAATCCCTCGAGCACGGCGAGGCCGGGGTCGCGCCGCGCCAGGTGGAAACGCTCGATGATGCGTCCGTGAGCGGTCATGGCACCCCGGGCTCGCAGCCGCCATGCGTGCCCCGGCGCACCCCGGCGCGCGGGTCCGGTTCACCGCCGCCCGACCCGCGCCGACCAGGCAGCACCAGCGGGCTCAAGCTTCTCCCTGCGGCTCCGCCCGCGCACCCGGCACGTTCCGGATCCGGGCCACGCCGTAGATCAGCTCCCTGCCGAGCCGCGTGGCGAGCCGGTAGACGACCAGGATCGAGGCCGCCCACAGCGCCATGAGCGGGCCGGTCGCCGGCTTCACCGCCAGCGCGATCCAGATCGTCAGACCGAGGCCGAAGGCAATGCCGATCCGTCGGCCCCAAATCGCGGCCACGGCGCGCTCCGTTTCGCGGCAGGCCTCGCACCAGAGCAGACGGTCCAGCTCGTCCGACGGCCGGCGTTGCAGGCAGCGCGTGCACTCCAGGCCATCGTTCGCGGCATCGGACTCGGCCGATCCGGACCGGATCGTGAATTTGAACGGTTCGCGTCGCATGCTCTAAGCTACCACCATTGCCGCGCCGATGGGACCCCTCGGGGAACGGGCGGGGTCCGGCGGTCCTCCGACACGGGAACCGCCCTCGACGCTTGCGGCCCACCGACCCGCCAGCGCTCAAGCCGGCACACGCGTGACCGCCCGCTCGCCCCGCCGCCTGCGCTCGACCCGCGCATGGGTGCACGCCCGGGGCTCGCACCCCACCCGGCGCGCAATGCGCTTCCAGTGCGCGCCATGGCCGCGGTCGCCATGGAAGAGATACGCCTCGGCGTGCGCCATCTCGTGGAGCAGCGTGTCCAGCCGCTGGGCGTCGTTCGCCTCCAGCATGAGGTCCACGTTCAGCGCGATGTCGACGACCACGCGCTCCCCGTCGATCACGTCGAAGCGCACCTGCCCCAGCCGACGGCGCATCCGGTTGCTGAGCCGGATCGGCAGGTTCTCCGGCAGCCGGCCGCCGAACCGCTCACGGTTCAGCGTCCGGTAGAGCGAGCGCAGGTAGGCGCGTTGTTCCGGGGTGGCGCAGCACGGCGCGCTCGGGATCCCGGCCCGGATCGCCGCCGTCCGCGCCGCGGCCCGGGCAGCCGAGTACGCCCGCCGCGCCTCGGTGATCACCTCCACCAGCGGAGGCCATTCGCACACCCGCCGGACGGCGTTCCGGTACGCCTGGCTCCGACGGCTGCGCGCCGTGGCGATCACCGCGAAGGCATCCAGCAGCGGCGGCGGCGAGGCCCGGAACGCGGCGTTCAGGTTCAGGACCGCGCCGCCGCGGGTGAGGGAGAAAATGGTGCTGCGCGTCGGCCGGAAGGAGACCTTCCTGAGCCGGGTCGCGCCTCGCGCGCGCAACGCGCCCAGGAACGTCTCCTCGGTGTGGAGCGGGGTTCGGCCCTTGTGTTCGTGCATGGCCGTGGATCTCGCACCCGGCGCCCGCCGCGTTCCGCAGGCCGGGCAGGCGCGTACGACTTGCCCGGCCCGGCCGCGGACCTCAGCCGCCCAGGCGGTCGGTCAGCAGCTCCTTGACGCGCTCGGGGTTCGCGCGCCCGCCGGTCCGCCGCATGACCTGCCCGACGAAGAAGCCCAGGAGCCCGGTCCGGCCGCCGCGGTACGCCTCCACCTTGTCCGGGTTCGAGGCCAGGACCTCGTCCACCACCGGCGCGAGCTGCCCCGCGTCTTCGATCTGGACCAGTCCCCGGCGCTCCACGATCTCGGCCGGATCCCCGCCCCGGGCGGCCAGCTCCGTGAGCACCTCACGCCCCGCGGTGCTGGAGAGCGTCCCGCGCTCGACCATGGCGACCAGCGTGCCCAGCTCCCGGGCCCCGAACGGCGCTTCCGCCAGGCTCCTGCCGCCCAGCGCACGGGGCAGCTCGTTCACCATCCAGTTCGCGAGGGCCCGCGGGGATGCGCCCGCCGCGAGCGCGCCCTCGAACAGGTCCGCCACCGCCGAATCCCGGGTGAGCAGGTCCGCGTCCTCTGCGGAGAGGCCGAGCTCGGACTCGAAGCGCCGGGCGCGCGCCTCCAGCTCCGGCGGGCGAGTGCGGACAGCCGGGCGGGCAGGGCTCCGCCGGCGTTCGGCTTCGGCGACGTCGCGTTCCACGCCACCGGCGGCACGCGGCTTCGCGGCAGCGGCCGGCTTCCCGGCAGCCGCCTCCGCCCCCGCCGTCCGCGCCACACGCTTCGCCCACGTGTCCCGAAGCGTCACGATCCGGTTGTAGACGAGCGCGTCTGGCCTGGAATCGACCTCATCGGTCACGAAGTAGCCCAGCCGCTCGAACTGGTAGCGCGTGCCCGGCGGATCCGACGCCACGCTCGGCTCCACGCGCGCGCCCTTCACCACGACCAGCGACTCCGGATTCAGATAGTTCCGGAAGTCGTCACCCTGCGCCTCCGGGTCCGGAACCGTGAAGAGCCGGTCGTACAGCCGGACCTCGCACAGGATCGAATGCTCCGCCGAAACCCAGTGGATCGTGCCCCGGACCGCGCGCCCCTCCGGCGCCGCGCCGCCCCGCGTCGCCGGATCGTACGTGCAGCGCAGCTCCACGACCTCGCCGGCCTCGTTCTTCACCACCTCGTCGCAACGGATGATGTACGCGTAGCGGAGCCGCACCTCCCGTCCCGGCGCGAGACGGTAGAAGTCCTTCGGCGGGTCCTCCATGAAGTCGTCCCGCTCGATGTAGAGCGTGCGCGAGAACGGCACCGGCCGCGACCCCTCCTTCGGCACGTCGTGCGGCCAGTACGGCGCGTCCAGCTCCTCCACCCGCCCTTCCGGATAGTTCGTGATCACCACCCGGAGCGGCCGGAGCACGCACATGACCCGCGGGGCCCGGGAGTTCAGGTCGTCCCGGATCGCATACTCCAGCTTCGCCATGTCCACCCGGCTGTTCACCCGCGCCACGCCGATCATCTCGCAGAACCTGCGGATCGCTTCCGGTGTGACGCCCCGCCGCCTGAGCCCCGCGATCGTCGGCAGCCGCGGGTCGTCCCAGCCGCTCACGTGCCCGCCCTCCACGAGCTGGAGCAGCTTGCGCTTGCTCATGACCGTGTAGTCGAGGTTCAGCCGGGCGAACTCGTACTGGCGCGGCCGCGACGCGACCCCCGTGTTCTCGATGACCCAGTCGTACAGCTCGCGGTTGTTCTCGAACTCCAGCGTGCAGATCGAGTGGGTCACGCCCTCCAGCGCGTCCTCGAGCGGGTGCGCGTAGTCGTACATCGGGTAGATGCACCACTTGTCGCCCGCCCGGTAATGACGCGCGTGCCGGATCCGGTAGAGCACCGGATCGCGCATGAGCATGTTCGGGGAGGCCAGGTCGATCTTCGCCCGCAGTACGTGGGCGCCGTCCGGGAACTCGCCCGCCCGCATGCGCCGGAACAGATCCAGGTTCTCCTCGACGCTCCGGTCCCGGTACGGGCTCGGCCGGCCCGGCTCCGTGACCGTGCCCCGCTGCTCCCGGATCTCCTCCTCGGTCTGGCTGTCCACGTACGCCTTCCCGTCGAGGATGAGCTTCTCCGCCAGCCGGTAGAATTCCTCGAAGTAGTCGGACGCGAAATACAGGTGCTCGCCCCAGTCCCAGCCGAGCCACTTCACGTCCCGGATGATCGCCTGGACGTACTCCTCGTCCTCCGTCTCCGGGTTCGTGTCGTCGAAGCGCAGGTGGCAGCGCCCGCCGTACTCCTGGGCGAGCCCGAAGTTCAGCGTGATCGACTTGGCGTGCCCGATGTGCAGGTAGCCGTTCGGCTCCGGCGGGAAGCGGGTGACCACCCGGCCGCCGTGTTTGCCGGTCCGCACGTCCTCGCTGATGATGGCTCGCAGGAAATCGCGGCCCGCGCGCTCGCCCGGAGCCGCATGCTTGCTCTCTTCCATTGCCGCGCCCGTGTACGGTGTCATCGTGTGCACAGACTTCTAATATAACGAATTCCGGCCCCGTTCGGGCACATCGGGGCGCGGATCCGGCATCGCGGGACCGGCGGCCGAGCCCGCGCGGCTCCATCGCCCTCGCGGTGGAACGCGCGGCACCCGGAACGCACGCCGGCGGGCCCGGGTGTCCGCAGCCGGCAGACGATCCTGAATGGGACAGCACCCGGCCCCGGCGACGCCCCCCACCAGGCCGGGCGCCGGGCGTTCCAGGGCGCCCGCCCCTCGGATGGACCGGCGCCGATCGCACCGCCGTCGGTTCCCCGGGGCAAGGGATGTCGCGGGCGGATCCGAAAAAAAGCCCCGGCGGCCGGCATGGCCGCGCGGGGTTTGGCATCGCGAGCGGGTCGCGGCTGCGCGGCATCGCGTTCCGGGGTACCCGGGACGGGCTGCCGCGAGAGCCGGGGACGGCCCGCCAGGAGCCGCCCCGCCCGGCCCCCGATCAGCCGCGCTGGTCGATCGGCACGACCTTCCGGCCGTGCGGACCCACGTAATCGGACGACGGCCGGATCAGCCGGTTGTCATCGAGCTGCTCGATGATGTGCGCCGTCCAGCCCGGCGTCCGGGCGCACGCGAAGATGTTCGTGAAGAAGTTCGTCGGGATCCCCATCGTGAAGTACAGCGGAGCGCTGTAGAAGTCCACGTTGGGATAGATCTGCTTCTGCCGACGCTCCATCTCCTCCGCCATGGTCTGCTGCACCACGGCGGCGATGTCCAGCCAGCGGGTGTCGCCGCCCTGCTGCGCGAGCTGCTCGGCCAGCGACCGCAGGATCGGCGCACGCGGATCCAGCGTCTTGTACACCCGATGGCCGAAGCCCATGATCCGCCGCTTCTCGTCCAGCGCCTTCCGGACCCAGTCCGCCGCGACCGCCGGATCCCCGATCTCCTGGAGCATCCGCATCACGCCCTCGTTCGCGCCCCCGTGGAGCGGCCCCTTGAGCGTGCCGATCGCGGACGTGACCGCCGAGTAGATGTCCGAGAACGTCGCGATGGTCACCCGGGCGGAGAACGTCGACGCGTTCATGCCGTGCTCGGCATGGAGGATCAGCGCCGCGTCCATCGCCCGCTCGGTCAGCGCATCCGGCTCCTTGCCCCGGATCAGGTACAGCAGGTTCGCCGCCAGGCTGAGATCCGCCCGCGGCTCGAGCGGCTCGCCGCCGGCCCGCAGCCGGATCATCGTGCCAGTCAGCGTGAGCATCCGGGCGGTGATCCGGATCGCCTTCCGCAGATTCGCCTCCCGGGCCATGTCCTCGGCTTCCGGATCGTAGCACCCGAGCGCCGAGACCGCCGTGCGCAGCACGCTCATGGGATGAGCGCTCTGCGGCATACGGCGCACCAGGTCCAGCACTTCGCCGGGCAGCTTCGCCTCCTCCACGAAGCGCCCCTTCAACTCGTCGAGCTGCGCCCGGGTCGGCAGCTCGCCGTACCACAACAGATGGCAGACTTCCTCGAACGACGTGTTCGCCGCGAGGTCCTCGATCTCATAGCCGCGATAGATCAGGCGACCTTCGAGCCCGTAGACTTTGCTCAGTGACGTCTCCGCGGCGACGACTCCTTCCAAACCTTTCGTAGACATCGGCGTGATTCCTCTGGTTAGGCTCGCATTCGGGGCGGATGCGGCATCGGCCGCCGCTTACCGCCCGAATCTATGCAAGCCGGCCCTCTCGGGAAAGGCGCCGCCGCCCCCACGCGCTCCGGGCCGCCCCTCCACCCGGCCACTACTTGATGAACAGCATGTCCCGATAACGCGGCAACGGCCAGAGGTCATCCGGCACCACCTTCTCCAGCCGGTCGACCACCGCGCGTACCGCGGCCATGGCCGGCAGGATGTTGTCCCGCATGTGGCGGGCCTTGGAGTGCACGTCGTCTCCGCCCAGCTCCGCGTTCTGCTCCACCAGCCCCCGGAGCGCTATGGACAACTCGTCGATCAGCCCGTTGACCTCCTCGATCGTGCGCAGCACGCCCGTCGGCTCGACCCCCAGCGAACGCGTCCGCTCCGCCGCGGTGACCAGCTCGTTCAGGTACCGCGCCGCCGCAGGGAGCACCATCGTGCGCGCGATCTCCGCCGCGGTCTCGCCTTCGATGTTGATCGTCTTGAAGTACTGGTCGACGAGGATCTCCCTCCGCGACTCCAGCTCCCGCCGGCTCAGGACCCCGTACTTCTCGAACAGCGCCGCGTTCTTCTGCGACGTCAGCAGGTCGATCGCATCCAGCGCGTTGCGCAGGTTCAAGAGACCCCGCCGCTCCGCCTCCGCCTGCCACTCCTGCGAGTAGTTGTCCCCGTCGAAGATGATCCGCTTGATCTTCGGGATCTCCCGCGCCAGCACCGCGCCCAGCGCGTCCTCCAGACCGCGCCCGGCCTTCAGCTCGGCCTCGAGCGCGTCCGCCAGCTCCTCGATCGACTCCGCGACGATCGTGTTCAGGATCGTCGCCGGGAAGCTGATCGACTGCGACGCGCCCAGCGCGCGGAACTCGAACTTGTTCCCCGTGAACGCGAAGGGCGACGTCCGGTTGCGGTCCCCGGCATGCTTCGGGATCGCCGGCAGGACCGGCGTGCCCAGGCCCAGCAGCCCGCCGTTCTTGCTCGACTTCGCCCGGCCTGCCTTCTCAAGCTGCTCGAAAATGTCCGAGAGCTGCTCGCCCAGGAACACCGACATGATCGCCGGCGGCGCCTCGTTCGCCCCGAGACGATGGTCGTTCCCGGCGTACGCCACGCCCAACCGCACCAGGTCCTGGTGCCGCTCCACCGCCCGGATCACCGCCGTCACGAAGAAGAGGAACCGCAGGTTCTCGTGCGGGCTCTCCCCCGGATCCAGGAAGTTCTCCTCCGCGGTGCCGAACGACCAGTTCAGGTGCTTGCCGCTCCCGTTCACCCCCGCGAACGGCTTCTCGTGCAACAGCGCCACCAGCCCGTACTTCCTCGCCGTGTTCCGGATCACCAGCATCATGAGCTGCTGATGATCCGCCGCGATGTTCGCGGTCTCGTAAAGCGGCGCCATCTCGTACTGGCCCGGCGCCACCTCGTTGTGCCGCGTCTTGACCGGAATGCCGAGCCGGTACAGCTCCCGCTCCGCATCCATCATGAACGCCAGCACCCGCTCCGGGATCGAGCCGAAATAGTGGTCCTCCAGCTCCTGGCCACGCGGCGGCTTCGCCCCGAACAGCGTGCGCCCCGTCACCACCAGGTCCGGGCGCCGGTAGTAGAACTCCTGGTCCACCAGGAAGAACTCCTGCTCGGGACCCAGCGTGACCCGCACCGGCTTCGGCTCCAGCCCCAACAGCTGCAACGCCCGCCGCGCCTGCTTGTCGATCGCGTGCAACGACCGCAGCAGCGGGATCTTCGTGTCCAGCGCGTTCCCCGTCCACGACGTGAACGCCGTGGGGATCGCCAGGTACGAACCCGCCGCCGTCTCCATGATGAACGCCGGCGAAGTCGGGTCCCACGCCGTGTAGCCCCGCGCCTCGAACGTCGCCCGCAGCCCGCCCGACGGGAACGACGACGCGTCCGGCTCGCCCTGCGTCAGATCCTTTCCGCTGAACTGCGCCGTCGCGCCCCCGCCCACGTTCGGCGTGATGAACGAGTCGTGCTTCTCCGCGGTGAGACCGGTCAGCGGCTGGAACCAGTGCGTGTAGTGCGTGGCCCCCTTCTCCGTCGCCCACTCCTTCATCGCGATCGCGACGGCGTCGGCGACCGAGGGGTCCAGCTCCGTCCCGCTCTCGATGGTGTCCATCAACTTGGCAAACACCTGCTTGGGGAGCCGGTCCCGCATCTCGGCGATCCCGAACGTGTTCTCGCCGAAAATCTTCTCAATGTCGAACGGCCGGGCGGTCCTCGCTCCGGCCGTTGACGACTGGCCCATCCCGTTCGCAGGCCAATTCTTCGCCGCATCGAGCGCGTCGAATCTCCACGTCCTGACCGGCATCGTCACTCCTGGGTTCGGGGGTCTCGGGGGCTGCCGGGCGGGCATGCCCGGCGTCCGTGTCGGGCGTCCCTCGTACGGCGGGACGGTCCACGCTAACGGTCCGGCGACCATTTGTCAATGGGCAAGGCGACACTTTGCACGTTCTGGACCACAAACTGGCCGTTCCTGACACGTTCCTTGCAGATCGTCACCACGGATGCGCACGATCGTCACGTTTCCGATGTACACCACGCAACAACCGCGGGTCCGCCCCGCCGCACCGGCACGCAGGATCCCGGCCAGCGAACGCATGCACGGCGTGAGCGCGCTTCCGGCGTCGCCGGGCGTGCGCCGCACGCCGTACGCCGTGCCCGTGAATGGCGGACGAGCCGGCGGCAACGCTCGCCCGACCGGCCGGATCGGCCGGGCGCACGGCGTCGGCACTCCGTGCAGCGCGACCTGTATGCGTCGTGACGGATTCCGGTGTGGTCGCGGTAGTCGCGGCAATTATGTGTAGACGCGCACGTGCGTGGTCACGCGCGCGAGGTGGGCGAGCTGCGGTTCGGCGGTCCGGCCGGGCGGGGAGCTGGAGGTGGGGATCGCGGGGGCATAACCGCAGGGACCTCACGCCGCCGTGAGCCGTGCGCGGCAGGCGGAGCGGCCGCCACCCACCACCGGCATGCGATCGCGGCGCGGACAACGGTTCTCCGGGGTCAACAAAGCGCCCCGGTGCCTCCCGGTCCGACGCCCGCCCGGTACAGTCTCCGTGGCAACCCGCTGCCTGCGCGCGCCGGCCGTACAGGCCGATTCGATCGCTCGAGCAGCGCCATCTGTACGGTTGACGCTACGCGGCTGTATGCCGCGGCCGGCTCGCCTGCCCGAGGAGTTCTCGCCGCCGTGGCCCGGCACTCGCCGGGCGACGCCGGCGGCACGGTGTGCACACCGCGGCCGGCAGCGGGCCAGGGGGCGGGGGACGACGGCCGCGGACGTGGCGCGCTCCCGGCGCCGGGTCGGCCGGGTCCCTACAGGGCCGGGCGTCGAGGCGAACCCGGATGCGTTCCGACGCATGCTGCAGGGCGGGTTCGCGGACGCAGCGCGCCCGGCCGGCGAAGGTCGGCGCCGTCCCCCCGAACGTACCGGTGCGCGCCCCGATGCCCTGCAGGACCCGGCACGCGCGTCGTTCGGCCCGTCACGAGGAACGGCGGCCTCGGCCCCGGCCCGCCCATCCCGACACCGACCCGCCCATTGTCGAGCCACCGGGCGCGCGGCATATTGTCCCGGACGCGACGGACCGCGCCCCAACCCCCGATCCCGACGAGGACGTCATGGGCTCCCAAGCCGCCGAATACCTCCTGATCTTCACCGAGACGACGCCCGAGCGGTACGAAGCCATGTCCCGCGAGGAGCTGGAGCAGGCGCTCGGGCGCTGGAACGCGTGGTGCGACGAGCTCGCGGCGCTAGGGCGTCTTCGGGCCGGCAACACGCTGGCGCCCGTTGCCCGGACCGTGTCGGCGCGGGGCCGCACGACCGTCGTCGATGGTCCCTTCACCGAGACCAAGGAGCTGATCGCCGGCTACATGCTGATCACCGCGGCCAGCTTCGACGAGGCCACGGAGATCGCCAGGACCTGCCCCAACCTCGCCACCGGCATGGTCGTCGAGGTCCGTCCGGTGGCCCGGGCCTGCCACCTCGCCCGAGCGCTCGGCTGGGAAACGATGCGCGGGCCGGCTGCCCGGCCCGCGTGAGGATCGCGACGTCGCCGATCAGCCCTCTTCGGGCGTCCCACCGTTGATCAGCCAGGGGATCCCGTAGCGGTCGACCAGCATGCCGAACCGCTGGGCCCAGAACGTCTGCTGGATCGGCATCGTGATCGTGCCGCCATCCGCCAGCTCGTTGAAGATCCGCTCGGCCTCGGCCGGATCCTCCGTGGTGAGCGCCACCGCCAGCCCTTCCGGCTTCACGGACTGACCCAGGGGCGTGTCGCTGCCCATCAGCACCGCGCCGCCCGCCTCCAGGTACGCGTGCATGATCCGGTCGTGCACCTCCGGCGGGAGGTCGGGCGCCATGGGCGTGTCCCCCATCCTCATGATCTGGGCCTGGCCCCCGAGCACGCGCTCGTAGAACCGGAACGCTTCCGCGCACGTCCCATCGAAGTTCAGGTACGGTATCAGTCTCATGGCTGGGTCTGCTCCTGTTCGGTCGGTCCTCTCGTCCGGTCAGCTCCGGGCCCCTTTGCGCCGGCCTGCCGCCGGGCGGCACCGTGCCGCCCACCATAGTGTCGGACGAGGATGGAGGATTTCGACACGGGAGGGCAACCGTCGCGGCAGGGCTACCTATCCGGGTCGTGAACGGGGGACAGCCTTCGCGGCAGGGCTGCGCTTCCGGGTCGAGCACGTGCACGGGGCAACCTTCGCGGTTGGGCTGCGTTTCCGGGTCGTGCACGAGCACGAGCACGTGCACGGAACCTCCATGAGCAGGCCGGGCGGCGCTGGCGCGTCTGCCCGGCCGTTCCACACATGTGGACGACCAGCCCGGCCATGAATTCCTTGGCCTCGCGGTGTAGTCTTCTCGACGTGGCCCGGGGGAGAGGAGCGCTCAATGCCTGCGGGGCTCGATCATGAACGGCTGGATGTCTACCGGGTGTCCCGCGAGCTGAGCCGGGAGGTTGCCCGGATCGCCAGGCAGGTGAGGCGCAAGCGGCCGGACCTGGCGGGCCAGCTCCAGCGGGCTACGTCCTCCGTCGCGCTGAACATCGCGGAAGCGTGCGGCAAGCCGACCTTCCGGCGCCGGGCGTACTTCCTTCGCGTAGCCCGGGCTTCGGCCACCAACGCCGCCTCGGCCCTCGATCACATGGTCGACATCGGGCTTCTGGATGAAGTCGACATCCAAACCAGCAAAGCCCTCATCGTGCGCATCGTGTCGATGCTCATAAGGATGCTGGGGAGCTGAGGAGGGGATGGCGGAGTAGGTGCCGCGCTCGGATATGTGGGGGAGCGCGTTCGCCGAGCCTCACACCCGCGCTCGACCCGGCTAGGTAGCCCCGCCGCGAAGGCTGCCCCGTGCTCGTGCACGTGCTCGACCCGGCAAGGTAGCATTACGACGAAGGTCGCCCCCGTGCTCGACCCGGCAAGGTGGCCCTACGACGAAGGTCGCCCCCTCAAATCCAACTCCCAATCCTGCGCCACCATCGGCACCCCGAACCCGGGGTGGGGCGCTTCCCTGACCAGCCGGTACCCCTCCGCCTCGTAGATCCGCCTCGCCGAGTGCAGCACGTCGCTCGTCCACAGCGTGATCTTCCGGTAGCCCGCCTGCCTCGCGAAGCGCGTGCATTCCCGGACCAGGCGGGACCCGATCCCGAGCCCCCGCGCCTTCGGCTCGACCAGCAGCAGACGCAGCCGCGCCACGCCGGGCCGGCGTGGATGTTTGACGAGGAAGACCGACCCGACGTTCTCGCCGTCCCGCTCCGCGATCCAGCACCGCTCCCGCTTCGGGTCGTACTCCTCGACGAACTGTGCGACGATCCCCGCCACCAGCGCCTCGAATCGCTCATCCCACCCGTACTCCTGGTTGTACAGGACGCCGTGGCGATGCACGACCCACCCCAGATCGCCCGGCTGATGGGGCCGCAGGATGTACTGGACCCGCGGCTCCGGCGGCGTACCCAGGATCTCCTCGATGGCGCGCATGGCACCCACCAGCCGCCGCTGCTCGATGCGGTCGAGGGGCGCGAGCAGCCCTTCGACCTGGGCCCGCGCCGCCACGTCCAGCTCGGTGAACGCGTCCCGCCCCGCCGCCGTCAGCGCGAGCAGCCGGTTCCGCCGGTCCTGTGCCGATGCTCGCCGCTCGATGAGCCCGCGCCGTTGCAACCCCCGCAGGATCCGGCTCAGGTAGCCCGGGTTCAGCCCCAGCTCCCGGGCCAGCTGCGCCGCCGTCGGCTCCTCGCGCTGCGCGATCTCGTACAGTACCCGCGCCTCCGTGAGCGAGAACGGACTCCGCACCAGGTGCTCCTCCAGCAGCCCGATCCGCCGCGTGTAGAACCGGTGGAAGTGCCGCACCGCGTCGACCGGACTCGCAAACTCGCCGTTCGTCATGGCACCTCGCCTCCTGGCGGCTGAATCCCACCCGATCACAGTTCGTTGCTAGAGTAAAGCAATTCGTTGCCACGAACAACAATCCAGGATCACGCCCGCGCACGGAGGCCGACAGGAACCCGGCTCGAGGCGTGGAAGTGGGTCGTGATCGATCCCATCCGGGGCGCCCGAAGCCGCGATCGCCCCGCGGATCGAGATTGGACGGACAGGGATCGCGCGGCGACCGAACGCAGCGACGTCGGCGCCGTAGCGACAGACATCGGATCCGCGGACTCACGAGCGCGCCCGGATGATCCGGGGGTTGACGACGGGGGGATCGTGAAGGGGTGGTGGTAAGGAGATCCCCGGACCTGGATCGGAGGGAAGGAGCTCGACACCGGGCCGCCGATCCCTAGGCCGCCCCGGCCCTACCGATCCCTGGCGCGCCGAGCGCTCAGTGCATCCGTGCTCCCGCTTTCCCGGCGCCGACCATCACTGCCCGGCCCCGAGACCGGCCGCCGGGCACCTCCACGGCTCCGCGCGCGAGCAACGGCTGTAGCAGGACGGGGCCCACCGCGCACCCGGCGCTGACCCGCCGGACAAGACCACCGGCGCCCGTGCGCCGCCACTCGCGCCCTCGAACCGGCACCAGCCGCCCCGCATTCGTGCTCGACCCGGAAAGGCCGCCCCACCGCGAAGCCTACACCGTGCTCGTACTCGTGCACGTACTCGACCCGGCAGCTAGCCCCGCCGCGAAGGCTGCCCCGCACTCGTACACGTGCTCGTGCTCGTGCTCGACCCGGAAAGGTGGCCCCGCCGCGAAGGCTGCCCCGCACTCGTACACGTGCTCGTGCTCGTGCTCGACCCGGAAAGGTGGCCCCGCCGCGAAGGCTGCCCCGTGCTCGTGCTCGTGCTCGTGCTCGACCCGGTAACGCAGCCTTGCCGCGAAGGTTACCGCGCAGCTCTCACCCCCACCACCGTCCCCCACGGATCCCTGGCCACGCCCCCGTCCACCCCCCGCTCCACCTCGTACCCGGCCGCCGCGATGCTCTCCACGGCCGCGCGGGCGTCCTCGACCGTGGGCACGAGCACCTCCCACTCGAGGAGCCGCGCGTCGTCCGGGCCCTGGGGCTCGGGGCTCGACGCCCAGACGTTCAGCCCGAGGTGATGGTGGTATCCGCCGGCGGATAGGAAGAGCGCGCCGGGGTAGGTCCAGACCACCTTGTCGAAGCCGAGCGCCTCGTGGTAGAACGCCTCCGCGGCGGCGAGATCGCCCACCCGCAGGTGGACGTGCCCGATGACGGTACCGGCGGGCATGCCGGTCCACGGCTCGCCCCTCCCGGCGAGGAGCAGGTCTTCGATGTCCAGCGGCTCGGTGGTCATCACGAGCTGGCGGCCGACGTGCCGCCACGTGGAGCGGGGCCGGTCGGCGTACACCTCAATCCCCAGTCCGTCCGGGTCGTGGAGGTAGATCGCCTCGCTTACACGGTGGTCGGAGGCGCCCGCCGGTTCGCCCAGCTTCGCCAGGTGCGCCACGAACCTGCCGAGCGCCGCGCGGTCCGGGAGCAGGATCGCGAAGTGGAACAACCCGAGGCGCCCCCGTCTCGGCACCGGCGCGGCCCCCGGCCGCTCGTGGAGCTCGACGAGGGGGCGGTCGTCGCCTTCCGCCGCGAGGGTTGCGTGCGACGTCGCCCGATCCAGCACCCGGAGTCCGAGCACCCGCCGATAGTAGGTCACCGACCGTTCGAGGTCCGCCACCTGGAGGCTCACCCGACCCAACCGGGTGGCCGCCGGCAGCCGATGGCGCGGCGGCGCGATCCCGTACTCCGACCCCTGGAGCCCACCGTCTTCGTTGCCCATGTCGCGAACTCCTTTCCGGATCGGGACTGCCGGCCCCACCCCCGGCCACCGTGCCGGCGCCCCCAGACGCCTCCGATCCACCACGCCGGCGCCGACGGGCCACGTAGCGGCCGATGGCCGAACCGGGATCATCCGGTCGGCCACGGCGGTCCGGAGGGACGACCGCGCGGCGAGCTGCCCGTCCGCCCGCCGCGCGGAGCACTACCGAACGTGGATGGAGCCGGTCCTCGCGCTCAGCCGCTCACCCCGCCGACCGACGCCTCGCCAGCATCCCATCCACCGAATACGCGCCCGCCCCGAGCAGCGCAAGCGCGACGGAGACGCCGAACAGCACCAGCGTGAACTCGATCCCGTTCGGCGCAAAGAAGCCCGCCGACAGATGCACCAGCAGCGTGGCGCCGAGCATGACCACCGCCAGCCCCGCGGCGATCGGCCGCGTGAACAACCCCGCCACCAGCGCGATCCCGCCGAAGAACTCCAGGAACGACACCGCCGGGGCCGTGATCACCGGCAGCGGAATCCCCATCCCCTGGAACCCGCCGATCACGCCGGCGAGCCCCCACCCGAACAGCTTCTGGCTCCCGTGCGCCACGAACACGATCCCCGCGATCACGCGCAGCACCGCCAGCGCCCATGCCATCCTCGCCTCGGACCCGGCCCCAGCCCCGCCCCGCCCTCCGCTCATCGCGACGTCCATCAGCGCCATCTTCGTCTCCCCTTCAACTCCTCTGGTCTCCAGCGTGTCCATTCCCGTTCCGGCCTCGGCCCGGCCCTGGCGGGCTCCCACGCCCCGCCGCTCCCTACCCGACGGCCAGCGCCGGCGTCCGGGACCCGGACTTCTATGGTCCAACACCCAATGTGATCACACGCATTCCGGCCACGATCAGGCGGCCGGATCACAGCGCGGCCCGGATCCGGGCCAGCATGTCGATCAGCGCGCGCTGCTCCGACGGGTCCAGCGCCGAGCAGGGTCCCCGGTGCATCTCCAGCACCAGCTCCTCCAGCTCCTCGAGAAGCGCCAGCCCCTTCTCCGTGATCCTCGCCGTCACGTACCGCCGGTCCACCGCGTCCCGCTCCCTCGTGATCAGGCCCACCGCCTCCAGGCGGTCCAGCAGCCGCGTCACATCCGGCACGCGGGTGAGCATCCGCTCGGTGATCTCCGCCCGGCACAGCCCCGCCTCCCCCGCGCCTCGCAGGATCCGCAGCACGTTGTACTGGGTGGGCGTGATGCCGTACGGCTTCAGCGCCTCGGCGAAGGCGTGGTCCAGGAGCGCCCAGGTTCGCCCGAGGCTCAGGACCACCTCCTGCTCGAGGCTCGCGAACGGCTTCGTCTGGCGGATCTCATCCCGTAGTTGGCGGACCATACGGTCCATGATATGTGTTATCACACATATTGTCAAGCGCGCCGGACTCCGCACCCGGTACCCGAAGGCCAGCGCGCCCTCGCGCAACCGCGCGCCGGACCCCGCCCGCCCCACCTTGCGAAACGAATGTTTGCTTGACCGCCCGAGCCCCGGCCGGACATCTTCGGCTCGAAGTCATCCCTGTCCGCTGTATCGTCGGTTTTTCCCTAGCAGCACCCTGGATCCCTGAAAAACAGGACGCCGGGCGCCCGACGCGCCCGGCCGTTCCGCTCCCCGTATTCGCCTGGGCCGCGCGGCGCGTGCAGCGCCCGCCGTACGCGCCGTCGGACTGAGACGTATGCCCTCAACCGCGGAGGCGTCTCGTGGCCAGGGAACTACGGCTCGGTTTCGCCATGGGTGGCGGGGTCTCGCTGGGCACCTTCTCCGGCGCGGCGCTGTCGGAAGCCATCAAGCTCGCGCTGCTCTTCGGCGTCGATGCGGACGGCAAACCGTACGACCGGGTCGTGATCGACGTCTTCAGCGGCGCCAGCGCCGGCGCCATGGCCCTCGCCGCCATGCTCCGCGTGCTGGTGCACCGCACGCCCGAACAGGAGGCCGCGGCCAGGAAGCGGCTGGAAGAGGAATTCGGCTTGGACCTGTCCGCCTACCCGCCGGAGCGCCAGGCGGACATCGTGGCCGCGCAGGTCGTGCAGGACGTCCAGGAGCGGCTCTGGGTGGAGGAGGTCTCGCTCCGCCGGCTGCTCGGCCACGGCCCGAACGGCCGACGAGACCTGCGGTACGAGGCCGGGATCCTGGACCGCGGCGCGGTGGAGGAGATCGCCCGGAGCGCGCTCGACTTCCCGGACGGCGTGGAGCTGGGCCGGCGCCGCCTCCTCGCGGACCGCGTCCTCTTCGCGTGCTCGCTGGCGAACGTGTCGCCGATCCTGGTGGACGCCACCCGGGACCTGAAGACCGCGGCCGAGGCGGGGTACCTCGGCTTCGCGGACGGGCTGACCTCCCGCGTGCACCGGGAGCTGCGGGTGTTCGACCTGTACTTCAGCCGGATCGGCGAGGACGATCCGCTCGGCGCCACCGAGCACCCCGCCCGCTGGTGTCGGTACCACGACGGCCCCGAGAGCGCGGGCAGGATCGGCAGCCTCCGGGAGCGCAGGACCTGGGCGAAGCTCGCGGCGACGGCGCTGGCGAGCGGTGCTTTCCCGTTCGCCTTCTCGCCGGTGGTGCTGAAGCGGCGCGTCTACGAATTCGGCCCCCTCTGGCCGAAGGCGCTCCGGGACGCGAAGATCGACGAGTACCCGTTCACGTACGTGGACGGCGGGATGTTCAACAACGAGCCGATCCGGGAAGCCTTCCGCCTCGCCGCGTTCATCGACGCCCTGGACCCGGGCGACCACTTCGACCGCCGCATCCTCTTCGTCGACCCGAACGTGCGCCTCCCGGAGGACGAGTTCCGCGTCCCCGTGCACCGGGCGTTCTTCCTGGCGAACCCGAACATTTTCGGCTCGCTCGACGGCGTGGATCTGGTCCGCCGCGCCACCCTGGACCGCCTCGCGTCCCACGCGGGATCGCTCCTCTCGGCCGTCATGAACGAGGCCCAGGCCATCGAGGAGGACAAGATCTACCAGACGCGAGACCGCTTCGCGCTGCGCGACCGCGCCCGCGAGCTGCTGGATGAGGCGCTGCGCCGGGACCCGCCCCAGTCCGAGCTCCGGACGCTGCGGGATGCCTGCGCCCAGCTCATTCGCGAGGCGAACGAGCGGGTCATGATCCCGGCCGGCTCGCCCACCCTCGTGGGCGAGCTGCGACGGGTGATCGCGGAGGAGCCCGCGCTACTGGGCGAGCTGGCCGGCCAGGAGAGCGCGTTCGTCGAGCTCCAGAACGATTCGCCCATCGCGCGCACGGACCTCTGGCTCCGGGCGCTGTGCTTCGTCCTGCTCGACCTGGTCATGGACCTGGAGGGCAAGTCCGAGCGCAGCCGGCTGATCGCCATAGCGCCGATCGTGGGCATCGCGGACGGCCAACCGCAGCTCCAGCCGCTTCCGGGCGGTGCGCTACGCGGTTTTGCGGGGTTCTGCTCACCCCGCGCCGGGCGCTACGAGGTCCGGCTGGCCCGGTACTGCGCGTTCGAGTTCCTGAGGGCTTGCGGCGTCCTGGATCCTGCGGCCACGCCGCCTCGCCGCCCGCGGTTCACGGACCGGGATGCGTTCGAGGAAGAGGTGAAGGCCGGCCTGAAGGAACTCGCCCGCCGGGTGGAGTCCGTGATCGAGCAGACGACCCTCATCCAGATCATGCCGGGCGTCGACCGGCTCGTGCTGGACTTCATCGGCAACCGGGTCCGGAAGACGATCGAGGGGATGGCGGACGAGCGACCCCGCACGATGTCCTACGAGTTCCGCATCGAGGTGCCGGACAAGAAGTTCGAGCTGGACGGCAAGGGGATCGGCGACCGCGACCTGGGCCCGGTGCGCCTCACCGAGGGCGGCCCTCTGTACCTGATCACCTTCGCCGACTATGACCCGGTCGCCCGCCGGTGGTCCGGTGTGCACGTGACCGACGGAAATCCGCCTCACATCCGGGTGGACCGGGACGGGACCGGGCCCTTCTTCGACCGGCATTACTGCTCCTTCGCGCTGCCGGCTGAACGCTCCCTCGCCCGCGCCGATCTCATGCCGAACCCGATTTTCGTCACCCGGCTCGAGGCGGATTTCGAAGGCCGGCTGGTGGGACCGGAACGCTGGACGCTCGATCCGGGCGTCCGGCCGCTGGAAGAGCTGATCTTCCCCGGCATCGCGCCCCGCGCATAGCCAGCCCCCAAGCCGGCACCCTCTGCTACGTTGGCGCAGCGCGTTCCGTCCGGGGTGGGGTACCGGGGGCCCGGTGGCCGCGGGCGGCGGCCGAGGTACGGGACGGGTGGTTCAGCGCCGAAAGTGGGGAGTCGGGCGACGTCGCCGCTCACCCCTCGTCGCCTTTCCGATGGTCACCCGCCCGGCGAGCCTCCCCGTCTCCGGGCCGGATCGTCGAGCAGTTGCCTGTAGAAGTCCTGCTCGGCCCTGAGTCGGTCCAGCTCCACGTTCGCCGATTCCAGCTCCTTCTCGACCAGCTCCAACCGCCGCTCGAGCTGTTCGAACCGCCGGGCCAGCGGCGTACCCGGGACCACGGCCGCAGTCGGCGGCGGCGTATCCGAGAGCGCCGCGCTCTTGCAGATCGAGCAGCGCTTCGCGTAGAACGGGATCGCCACGAGCCAGAGCCCGCCGGTGACGAAGGCGAGGATGACGGTGCCCAGACCGATGTGCCGCCTCGCCTCGACGGGTCGGTTGCAGAGCGCGCAGTACTTCGTGGCCATGCCGTTGAATCCCGGGGTTCGAAGAGGGTCCGTGTTGCCGGGCGCGCCGCGGATCCGCCCGCCAGGGTGCCCACGCAGCATCGGGGCCGACCTACGCGGGGAGATGTCGCGGACCGGATGAAAACCGGCCAGCCCTGCCCGGAGATTCGCCGCCCACCGCCCTTCTCCTTCCCTCTACGGCACCGCGGAACGCCGGTTTCAACTCCGTCCGGCTGCGGCCGTCGACCGCGCCGTGCACCGGGACTCCGGCGCCGGCATCCCGCCCGCGGCTCGGCCCGTGAGGGATTCCCGGCCGGTTCTGCGCCATCCCGGATGGAGACGACTACCGCCGATCCAGCGCCGACGATCGGCGCCGGCGGACGCCGGGACCGCGGCCCATGGACCGTACGATCCGGGGGCCATGGCCCACTCTAGAGCGATGATGATCACGATCGGGTCGGTCACGAACAGAATCGATACCATGCCGCTCGACGCGCGGAAAACTCGCCGCGTGATGAGCGAGACGATCCTGGGGTGGAGCGGGCGCGCACTGGTCGCGGCCGTATGGATCAGCGCGCTCCTCTTTGGCCTCTACATCATTGCGTTCTATGCGGGGACGCTGGCCGAGGGCCGGATGGAACGGTGGAACGACGTCGTGGTCGGCCTGTACGACCCGAACAAACCCGCCGCCACCGTCGGATTGAGCGTACACTTCGCCACCGGCGGCATCATCCTGATCCTCGGATGCATCCAATTGATCGGCTCCTTGCGGGACAGGTTCCCGACCCTGCACCGCATGCTCGGGCGGATCTACGTGATCTGTGCGATCCTGGCCGGGCTGGGAGGCCTGGCTTCCATCCTGATCAAAGGCACCGTCGGTGGAACCGTGATGGACATCGGCTTCGGCCTGTATGGGACCCTCATGGTCCTCGCCGCGGTGCAGACCTACCGTTACGCACGCGCCGGGCGCGTAGCCGAGCACCGCGCCTGGTCCATCCGCCTTTTCGCCCTCGCCATCGGGTCCTGGTTGTACCGCATGGACTATGGGTTCTGGATGCTGATGACCGGTGGCCTCGGCCACGGCCCCGCATTCCGCGGTCCCTTCGACAGGGTGATGGCCTTCTTCTTCTACGTGCCGAACCTGCTGGTCGCGGAGGCCTTCATCCGGGGCCGCGCCAGGGCGACGTCGCCCGTGGTGCGGCTCGCGGCGTCCGCCGCGCTCTTCGCCGCGTCCGCTTTCATCCTGATCGGCACCTTCTACTTCATGAAGTTCTACTGGGCTCCGGCGATCCTCGAACGGATCATCGGCTGACGACGGCCGGCCGGATCCCGCCTCAACGGGAAATCAGCGCGCGGAACGCCGCGAGTTCGCGGAGCGGGTGGAAGTCCAGCTCCGCGTGGAGGTCGGCGTGCAGCACGGACTCGCCCATGACCGGCTGGCCTTTCTCGAGCGCTTCCCGGATCCGGTCGAGGGCGGTGGTCGTGTCGCCCCTGATCGCCGCGATGTGCGCCAGCCAGAGCGCGGGCTCGCCGTGCGTGAGCGGCTGGTTCTCCATCGCCACGAGGCGCTCGCTCACCCGGGCGAGCTCCGCCTCGTCGCCCAGGCGCGCGGCGATGGCGCCGAGCATACCGAGCGCGCGCACGTCCGTCGTGTCGCGGGCCAGGGGCAGGATCGCCTCCCGGGCCGCGGCCCAGCGGCCGGCCTCGTAGAGGAGCGCGCCCCTGACGTGCAACGCGAACCGGTCGGGGTCGATGACCCCGCCCTTCTCCGTGCCTGAAGGGGCAGCCCGCGGCGTGATCTTGGGCGTGGGCCCGAGCCGTGCCATCGCGAGGGCGAGCACGCGGCTCGCGGCCGCCGAGTCCCCGTGGGCGCGCAGCTCGCGGGCGGCCAGGAACGCAAGCGCCTCCTCCCGTACGTCGAGCACGTCCCCGCTCTCGGCCACGATCCGCTCGACCGCGGTGGTCCGCCCGAGCGCGGCCAGCGCCCGGACCGCCGCCCTGACCACGATCGGAGCCCCCGGGAACTGGCGCACCCCGCGGCGCGCGCTCTCGAGCTCCCCCGTGTAGTCGCCGGCCTGGTGCTGGGCCCAGGCCCGGTAAGCCCAGTACCACGGGGAGAGCAGATTGAGCCCCCGGGTCGGGTCGGTACCGTCCAGCGCCGCGAGCGCGATCGCCGGGCGGCCGAGCCAGTTCGCGGTGTGGGCGACCAGGAGCGGTACTTCCGACGAGCCGGGCTGGAGCCGCAGCAGCGTCTCCGCCGCGTCGAGCCGCGCCTCGTAATCCCCGCGCACGCCGGCGCGGATCACCTCGAGCAGCCAGCGCTCCTGGGGGGTGAGCGACGACTCCAGCGGCTTCACGCGATCCAGCAGCGGGACCACCCGGTCCCAGCGCTCCTGGGTTTCCCACCCCCACATCTCCAGGAGCACCGGCGTCGCATACGTGCTGTCCAGCGCAGAGGCGCGCCACAGCCGGGCGAAGAAATCGTCCCAGTCTCCCCGGAAGAAGCTTTCCCACGCCCGGCTCGTTTCGTGGTAGGCCTCGTAGGATGGCGGATTTCCCGCCCCGCCCGCCACCGCGCCCGCCGCAGTGTCGACCACGGCGAAGAGCGCGGCCGCCGTGCGCCGGCCGAGCGCGGCCACCGCCGCGGAGGGGTTGGCCCGGTCCGCGTTCATCGGCGGCATCGCCCGCACGATTCTGCCCGTCGCCACGTCCGTGAGGCGCACCTGGAACCGCAGGCTGTCCGCGGCCAGGTACATGCTGCCCGAGACGAGCAGCCCGGCGCCCACCTCCTCCGCCAGCGCGACCGCCAGGTCCGCGGCACGCAACGGGCGGGGCACCCGGGCCATGATCGCCGCGGTCATGACCGAGGTGCGCGGATCCACCACCTCGAACTCGCCCGCCCGCATCAGATCCTGCGCGATCCAGTCGGCGGCCATCTCCCCGAGCGCGTCGAACGCCGCGTCGCCGGTACGGTTCTCCAGCGGCGCGACCACCACCCGCCGCGGGTTCAGCACCGCCGCATCCCGCGTAATCAGCGTCTTCAGGATCGCCCGCTGCTCCGGCGGGATGACCCGCAGCAGGCCCACCGCGAGCAGCGCCACGGCGGCCGCCACGACCACACCGGCCCGCAGCCAGCGCCGCGGGCGGCGCGCACCCGCCGCGCCGGACGCGATCTCCCCCGCCCCATCCGCCGCCCCGCCCCCGGCGCCGGCCCCGACGCCCGGGCCCGTGCCCAGCGAGGCCAGCACGTGCAGCACCTCGGCCGCGGAGCCCGGCCGCCCCGCGGGGTCCTTCGACAGGCAGCGCATGATCAGGGAGGCGAGCGCCGGCGGCACGTCCGGCCGCCGCTGTGCGATGGGCTCGGGCGCTTCCTCGAGATGGGCCTGGATCAGCGCCCGCGACGAGTCCCCGGCGAACGGCGGCGCGCCGGTGAGCAGCTCGTACGCCACACAGCCGAGGGCGTACAGGTCCACCCGGTGGTCCGCGGCCGGGTCGCCCAGCACCTGCTCCGGCGCCATGTACGCCGGCGTGCCGAGCGGGGCGTCCGCCCCGCGCCCCGCTTGCCCACCCTCACCCCCACCCTCCCCTCGGGCCGCGGCGAGCGCCTTCGCCACCCCGAAGTCCGCCACCACCGCCACCCCACCCGACAGCAGCACGTTCTCCGGCTTGATGTCCCGGTGCACCACGCCGTTCCGGTGCGCATGACCGAGCGCGAGCGCGATCTCCCGCATGACCCGGACGGCCTCGTCCACCGGCAGCCGCCCCTCCCGCCGCAGCCGCGCCCGCAGCGTCTCCCCCTCCACATACGGCATCGTGAACCACGGCCGCCCACCCACCTCGCCCGAATCCAGCACCGGCAGGATGTGCGGATGCTGCAGCTTCGCCGTGAGCAGGATCTCCCGCCGGAACCGCCCCGGGCCCAACCCCGCGCCCGGCAACGTGTGCAGCGTCTTCAGCGCCAGCGGCCGGTCGTGCTTCGAATCCCGCACCAGGTACACCGTGCCCATCCCACCCTCGCCCAGCTCGCCGAGCACGGTGTACTCCCCGATCCGCGCGCCCGGCTCGTACGGCCGCGTCAGCGACCCCGCGCTCCGGCGCACCAGCCGCTCCACATCCTCGAGCAGCTCCGGCGCCCGCTCGTCCATCGCCAGGAGCGCCTCGACCTCCGTGCGCAGCACGGGGTCGTCCCCGCACATCTCGGCTATGCGCCGCCCCCGCTCCGCCGGATCCAGGTCGACCAGCAGGTCGAAGAGTTCCCTCACCCGCGCCGGATCCGCCGACGACCCGTTCGCCTCCCGCATCGCGCTCCCGTCACCCCCGCACCGGCGCGTCCAGCCACCGCGCCAACCACGCCCGCGCGAAACGCGCGTCCCGCTCCGCCGTGGCCACGGACACGCCCAGCGCCTCCGCCGTCTCCGCGATCGTCAGCCCGGCGAAGTACCGCATCTCCAGAACGCGCGCCGGCCGCGGATGCTCCGCCTCCAACCGCTCGAGCGCCTCGTGCAGCTCGATCATGCGGTCCGCATCCTCTTCCGCAACCAGCAGATCCTCGTCCAGCGTCACCGGCTCCGGCGCGCCCCCCCGCTTCAACGCCTGCCGCCGCCGCGCGTGGTCCACCAGGATCCGGCGCATCACCCGCGCGGCCAGCGACAGGAAGTGCCGGCGACCTTCCCACTCCCCCTCGCGTACGCCCGCGAGCCGGAGATACGCCTCGTGCACCAGCCCGGTCGTGTTGATCGTGTGACCGGTCCGCTCCGCCCGTAGCTGCGCACGCGCCAGCGCCCGCAGCTCGTCGTACAGCAGCGGGAGCACCCGGTCGAGCGCAGAACGGTCGCCACGGCCGTACTCGGCCAGCAGCCGCGTGATCTCCGAGGTCGTGGACATCAGCCCGGTCGGTGGGTCAGTCACCATGCGATGTTTCACGCAGACACCAATATAGGAACACCCCCGCACGGCTCCAAGCCGTGGGGGCGGCGCCAGGCGCGGATTCACCTGCGCCATTGCCGATATTCTGGCAGCCCGGTCGGCAAGCGCCGAAGAGGAAACTCCCGGGTCACGACCGACGACGGCGGGCGTACCCGACGACCCGCTGCATGCGCCACGCACCCGGCCGCCGAGCGCGGAGAAACGGCGGACCCTCGCGATCCCGAATCAGCCCGGGTCCGCTGCGGTCACGGCTCCTTCGAAGGACACCGCGTGCCGCACGCCGACGCGCGGGAACGAACCGCCCCGTGGCCGGCTGCGCGTGGTGCCGGCCCTCCCGTCGGATGGCGCGGACCTGGAGTGGATCGCCGAGCAGTTCGACGCCGCCCGCCTGCGCCAGTGGATGGACGAATTCGAGGAGAACCCGGAACTCACGGTGTGGCTGCCGCGCTTCGAGGTCGAATGGCAGGCATCGCTCCTCGAGCCGCTCGAGGCGATGGGGATGCATTCCGCGTTCGATCCGAACAGCGCTGACTTCTCGGGAATGTTCGGCACCGGCGGTGCCTACATCAACGAGCTGCTACAAAAGACCTTCCTGCGCGTGGACGAGAAGGGCACCGAAGCCGCCGCGGTCACCGTGGTCGGAAGCGACCTGGTCGGGAGCGTGATGGATGCCATCGTCTTCGACCGCCCGTTCTTCCTCGCCATCTGGGACCACGCCACCGAGACGGTGCTCTTCCTCGGTCAGATCATGGATCCTGCGGCGTGAATCCGTCGGCGGGCGACGTCGCTCCGCCGCCCGCACGGCGCCCGGCCGGCCTCGCGGCGGCGGCCGTCTCCGCGGTCCTGCCTCCCGCCCGGGGCGGAATCCCGTCCGCCGCGAGCCGCCCGCTCGGCCTCCGCCGCCGATTCCGAGGAGCGCCCTCCCTTGGCGAAGCCCGCCCCCTCCGCTCCACGGGGCACGGCGCCGACCCGTCGGGCGGGCTCGGCGGGCCCGCCTACCGTTCCGACAGCAGCCCTTCCTCCCGCAACTTACGAAGGATCATGCGCCGAACGAGCACCACTTCCACCGGCACGATGACGAGCACGAGGACGATGGACCCGATCAACCCCAGGTGCGCCGCTTTCGCCGCGAGGGAGCCAGGGCTCCTGGCCGTGAAGAACGTGAGGAAGAGGACCGCCATCCAGCACAGGAGCACCACCGTGTTGATCACGCCGAGCATGCGGCTCGTGCGGCGCAGCACCGGCACCTTGCGCTCCTGCGGCAGCTTCAGGAACTCCCGCTTGTAGGGCACGTTGATCAGCGTCGTGTCCGGATCGTTGAACAGGAACCGCTGAGCGAGGTGCGCCGGCAGGAAGCTGAGCGTGAACACGACGACGAGCAGGATCCATAGCCCGGGGCTCCGCTCCGCCCACGCCGTCGGGTTCCCGAACAGGTCGAAATGCACCGGGTACCGCTCCGGCATGTACGACCAGAGCACCACGGACAGGTGGAGGCAAGCCACGTAGAGAAACGAGTTCAGCCAGAACGTGGGTCGGTGGTACATGGCCAAAGGCGACGTCGACTGAGCTCCGATCCCGGCCCACGCGAGCGGACCGGCAAGGCGACCCCGGCGGCGGGACCCGGGCCCGCTCCCCGCTCGCGGTACCGGTCCGCGTGCGGGGGCTGCCCACGCCCGCCCTACGTTGAACGTCCGAGCACGGCCGGTCGCTCACTCTCCCGGTGTACCCGCGCCGGTCGGCGGCCGGCCGAGACGTTGCACCGCGGGGAGGAAGCTACCCTCTCGCGCCGGACCGGCAACCCCGCCGGCCGATTCGCCGGGCCGGCGCGGGGCGGACGACCACGCCCGGTCCGTACCGGCACGGCGGACCGCGCCGCAGGGCGCCGCGGGGCGGGGGCAGCTCCCCGGACAGGTCGCGTCGCCGGGCCGTGGCCCGCGCCGGCCCGCCGCGGCACGGCGATCGGATCAGGTCCGGGGCCCCGACCCTGTACCCGACCCGTACCGTGACCGCACGTCCCCGCCGTGCACGGCGCCCGCATCGCCGGTCCCGTGACTCCCTACGACGGCGTTCCGCCCCGGGATTCACCGATCGACCCCGTCGGCAACCCGCCGCCCGAGCCACGAGCCGCGGCAACCGCCTGATCTCCGGTGTGCGCCCCGCCCATGCCGACGGCGGGGACGCCGCTCTCCCGCGATCCCGTGGCGACGACGGGCCCGGCCACGGCATCCCACCGACCGCGCATCCTCGCTCTCGGCCCTGTCCCTTTTCACGGCCCGTCCAACGACCGGATCCCCATCGACTCCGGCGGCCCATCTCCGAACCGGCTCCCGCAGTGCAACCTCGCCCCGTCCCAGGCCCGATCGCCGGACCGGGGCGCCACTTGCGCACCCCCCTCCATCGGATAGCTTCCTGGCATGAACGGAAGACGATGGAAACGGCTGGCGCTCCTGGCCGCGATCCTTGCCGGCGGTGCGGTGGCGCCGGCCGCGGCGACCGCGCAGACCGCCTCGACCGAATACGAGGGCGCCGCAGCGCTCGGGCTCGGCCTGCGGCGGCTGGGCACCGCGAAGCGCGTCCTCATGATCGCCGCGCACCCGGACGACGAAGACACCCAGCTCCTCAGCGCCCTCGCCCTGGGCCAGGGCGCCGAGGTCGCGTACCTCTCCCTGACCCGCGGCGAAGGCGGGCAGAACTCGATCGGGCCGGAGCTCCAGGAGGCGCTCGGCCTGATCCGGACCGAGGAGCTGCTCGCGGCCCGACGGCTGGACGGCGCGGCGCAGTTCTTCACCCGCGCATACGATTTCGGCTTCAGCAAGAGCGCGGACGAGACGTTCTCCCAGTGGCCGCGGGATTCGGTCCTGGCGGACGTGGTCGCGGTGATCCGCGCGTTCCGGCCGGACGTCGTGGTCGCGATGTTCAGCGGCACGCCCCGGGACGGGCACGGGCAGCACCAGGCCTCCGGGCTGCTCGCCCGGGAGGCGTTCGAGGCCGCGGGGGATCCGGCCCGCTTCCCCGAGCACTTCTCCAGGGGGCTGCGCCCGCACGCGCCGGCGCGGTTCTACCGGGGCGGTTGGATCCGGTTCGAGGGCGAGGCGCCGATCCCGGTCGAGACCGGTACGCTGGACCCGCTCCTCGGGCGCTCCTACCACCAGGTCGCCATGGCGAGCCGGAGCCGGCACCGCTCCCAGGACATGGGCCAGCTCGAGCTCCCCGGCCCGCGGGCCACATCCGTGACGCTCCTCGTCGACCGGACCGGCGGGGCTGCCCTGCGTGCGGCCGCGGGCTCGCCGGCTGACGCCGGGTCCGGGGCCAGGCCCGGGAACCCGGAGGACGCGACGTCGCGTTCCATCTTCGGCGGCATGGACACCACCCTCGTGGCGCGGGCCACGTCCGCGGCGGCGGGAAGCCCGGGGCGGGACTCCTCGGCCTGGCGGCGCGTGCTGGCCGCGCTCCGGGCCTACGAGACCGAGGTGGAAGCGGCGCGGGGGCGCTTCAACCCGATGGCACCGGACGGGATCGTGCCCGGGATCGCCGCCGGGATCGGGCACCTCGCGGCCGCGGACTCGATCCTGGCCGGGCTCGGCGACGATGCGGCCTGGGAGCTCCGCTTCCTGGTTGCCGCAGAGCTGAGGGCCGCCCGGAGCGCCCTGGCCCGCGCCGCGGGCATCGTGCTGGATGCCGTGGCGGACGACGACCGCGTGGTCCCCGGCCAGTCGTTCCACCTCGAGCTGACGCTCTGGAACGGCGGCGCGCGGCCGATCACCGTGGAGGCGCTGGAGCCCGTGCTCCCGGCGGGCTGGCGCGCGGCGCCCGTGGAGGCCGAGGCCGCGACCGCCGAAGAGCGGACCATCGAACCCGGTCGGTTGCTGACCCGCCGGTTCCGGGTCGAGGTCCCGCCGGACGCCGCGCCGACCGAGCCGTATTTCCTGCGCGAGCCGCGGGCCGGCGCCGCGTACCGCTGGGCACCGGACGAACCCTCGGCCACGCTCCCCTTCGAGCCGCCGGCGGTCCGGGCCCGCGCCACGGTCACGCTCCTCGGCGCGTCCGTCGAGCTCGAGCGGGAGGCTGCCCACCGGACGCTGGACCGGCGCGCGGGCGAGGTACGGCGACCGGTGCTGGTGGTGCCGGCCGTGTCCGTGACGCTGGACCCCGGCGTGCTGGTCCTGCCGCTCGGCGGGGTGCATGGAGACCGCAACCCGCCAGCGGGCAGCCGCGGGGCGGCCAGCGCCCCCGCGCCGCTCCGCTTCACCGTCCGGGTCACGGGGGAGGCGCCGGACGGAAGGGCGGGCGAGCTGCGGCTGGTCCCACCGGCCGGGTGGCGGGTGGAGCCCGCGTCTACGCCGGTCCGGCTGGACGGCCCGGGCGCGGCCTCGGCGCACGAGTTCACGCTGCACCTGCCGGCGGGCGTGCAGCCGGGCGAGTATCCGGTGCGTGCGGTCTTCGAGTCCGCGGACGGCGCGCGCTACGACCGCGGGTACCAGATCGTCGACTACCCGCACATCCGGCCGCGGCCGCTCTACCGGGAGGCGGCGTCCACGGTGCGGGCGTTCGACGTGCGCGTGGCCGGCGGCGTCCACGTCGCCTACATCATGGGCGGCGGAGACGAGGTGCCGCAGGCGCTCGCGCAGCTCGGCGTCCGGCTCGAGCCGCTGGCCGCGGAAGCCCTCGCCGAGGCGGACCTGGACCGGTACGACGTCATCGTGACCGGCGTCCGCGCGTACGAGACGCAGCCCGCGCTCCGCACGCACAATGGGCGGCTCCTGGAGTGGGTGGAGCGCGGCGGCGTGCTGATCGTGCAGTACAACCAGTACACGTTCTCGGAGGGCGGCTACGCGCCGTACCCGCTCACGATCGCGCGGCCCCACGACCGGGTGACGGACGAACGGTCCCCGGTCCGGCTCCTGGAGCCGTCGCACCCGGTCCTGAGCTGGCCGAACCGGATCGGCCCCGCGGACTTTGAGGGGTGGATCCAGGAACGCGGGCTCTACTTCCCGCGCACCTGGGACGAGCGGTACGTCCCGCTCCTGGAGATGAACGACCTCGGCGAGGCGCCGATGCGAGGCGCGCTGCTGGTGGCGCGGCACGGCAAGGGCGTTTACGTGTACACGGGCCTGGCGTTCTTCCGCCAGCTCCCGGCCGGCGTGCCGGGCGCCTACCGGCTGTTCGCGAATCTGCTGTCGCTGGGCGCGGCAAGGTGAGCCGGTCGCCGGGTAGGGCCCGGCGCGGGATCCGTGCAGCCGCCCGACAATGGTCGCCCCCGGAAATGGCCGGGCGGAGCATGAACGCACCCGGGCGGATCCGGCGCGCCCTTCGTGCGCGACCGGATGTGGCGGCGGGCATGCCCCGCGTCTCGCCGGTGGCGTCGGACGCGAGGCGTGATCCGCTACGGGCGCTCCCGGCGCCCTGAAGAATCGGGGCGAGCCGTGCGCGCGCCACCCCGGATCGCACGTCGGGCAGGGCGTGTACCGGGGCCATGTCGTACGTGCGGGGACGCTCCCTCGCTCCGGTGCGCCCGACCCGTACTGGCGGGCCGTGTCCTGCACCGGGGATGGGCTCGGGGGATGGGCGGTATGATCGAGGGCGGGTCCGGCCACGCCACACGCATTGGGACGCCCCGACGATCGTAGGCGGCCGAAGCCGCCCCTGGAGCGTACGCCCGGGGACGGCCCCGATGCGGGAAGGCAGGGACACCCCGCGCTCGGGAGCTGCCGCGCGGCGCGACCCGGCTGTGCAGCCCGTCGGCGGACGCCGGATCCGGGGTCGCGTCCTGCGCCCGGAGCCGGCCATTTTCGACACGCGCGGTCATGGCAAGGACGCCGGATCGCGTCACGGGTGCGGAGGGAACTCGCCGGTGGCGTGATGGTGCGCGGGAGCGCGGAGGTATCGGGTAATGAGCGCGGGCGCGACCCGCCGTATTACGGTGCGTGGCCGCGGCAGTGCGAGCGGCTACCGAACGAACCCGCCGGCCGACACAGGCCCGAAGCCGCTGGAGGATCGGGATTCATGAAGAAGACATTCGGGCTGCTCGCGGCCGCCGCCGTGCTCTCGGCGTGCGGCGGGGAGGGCGGCCAGGTCATCGTCGTCTACAGCCCCCACGGGCGCGAGATGCTCGAGGCGTTCGAGCGCCGGTTCGAGGAGCTGCACCCCGGCGTGGACGTCCAGTGGGTGGACATGGGCTCGCAGGAGGTGCTGGACCGGATCCGGTCCGAGCGAGCGAACCCGCAGGCGGACGTGTGGTGGGGCGCGCCGGCGCACATGTTCGAGGACGCGGCGGCCGAGGGGCTGCTGGAGAAGTTCGTCCCGTCCTGGGCGGACGCGCTCCCGCCGCACGCGCGCAACGCCGAGGGCTACTGGCACGGCACGTACGTCACGCCGGAGGTCATCGCGTACAACAGCGACGCCGTGCCGCCCGAGGACGTGCCCCGCGACTGGGACGACGTGCTGGACCCGCGCTGGGCCGGCCAGGTCCTGATCCGGGACCCGCTCGCCAGCGGGACGATGCGCACGATCTTCGGGATGATCATGTACCGCAGCCTGCGGGAGACCGGGGACACGGCCGCGGGCTACGACTGGCTGCGCCGGCTCGATGCCCAGACGAAGGAGTACGTGCTGAACCCCACGCTGCTGTACCAGAAGCTGGCCCGGCGGGAGGGGCTCATCACGCTCTGGGCGATGCCGGACATCGAGATGATCAAGGCGCAGGCCGGGCTGCCGCTGGAGTACGTGGTGCCGACGAGCGGCACGCCGCTCCCCGTGGAGGGGATCGCGGTCGTAGCCGGGACGCGACGCCCGGAGCTGGCGCGGGAGTTCGTGGAGTTCGTGGGGGGCACGGAGGGGATCCTGCTGGCGGCGCGGGATCATTTCCGGGTCCCGGCCAGGACGGACATCCCGCTGGACTCGCTCCCCGAGCGGCTGCGCGCGGCCATGGAGTCGATCGTGCCGGAGCCGCTCGACTGGGCGCTCCTCCAGGAGCACACGCCGGTGTGGATGCGGTACTGGGACGAGAACATTCGCGGCCGCGGCGGGCGCCGCTGAGCGATGCTGAAGCTGGAGTCGGTCAGCAAGCGGTTCGGCCGCACCGATGCGGTCATTGACCTCACCCTGGAGCTGGAGCGGGGTGAGTTCCTGACGCTGCTCGGTCCGAGCGGGTGCGGCAAGACGACGACGCTCCGCATGATCGCGGGGTTCGAGGCGCCGACCGCCGGGCGTCTCCTCCTGGACGGCCGGGACATCACGGCGGTGCCGCCCCAGCGCCGCGGGTTCGGCATGGTCTTCCAGCACTACGCGCTCTTCCCGCACCTGGACGTGTTCGAGAACGTGGCGTTCGGGTTGAGGGCGCGGGGCGTGCCGAAGGCGGAGATTCCCGCGCGGGTCGAGCGGGCGCTGGAGCTGGTGGATCTGGGCGGCTACGGGAAGCGGAAGGTGCAGGAGCTGTCGGGCGGGCAGCAGCAGCGGGTCGCGCTGGCGCGGGCGCTCGCGCCGGAGCCGCCGCTGATCCTGCTGGACGAGCCGCTCTCGAACCTGGACGCGGCCCTGCGGGAGCGGACCCGGTCGGAATTGCGCGCGCTCCTCAAGCGGCTGGGGATCACGGCGGTGTTCGTGACGCACGACCAGGAGGAGGCGTTCGCGCTCTCGGACCGGATCGCGCTGATGGAGTCCGGCCGGCTCCAGCAGGTCGGTTCGCCGGAGGCGCTCTACCACGTGCCGGCGAACCCGTTCGTGGCATCGTTCCTGGGGCGGGCGAACTTCCTCCCGGCCCGGGTCGAGGCGGTGAACGGGGACGGCGCGCTGTGCCGGGTGGCGGGGGGCGGGGCGGTGTGGAGCGCCCGGCTCGCCCAGGGCGCCGGCCGTGCGCCGGGCGAGCCGGTCCGGCTCATGGTCCGGCCGGAGTCGCTCGTGCTCGTGCGGCTGGAGGGCGGCGCGGACGGGAGCTCTGACGCCACGCGGTCCGACGGCGGATCCGCCGGCGGCGCGGGCACCGGCGTGGAGGTGGCCCTGGCGTCGGCCGGGGTCGGAGGCGCTCACGCCGGCGCGCTCGAGGGTACGGTGCTCGACCGCCGGTTCGCCGGGGCGGTCACCTACTACCGGATCCAGGCGGCGGGCGTGGAGCTGATGGCCGCCGGCCAGGCCGGGGACGCGCGCCCGGGCGACCGGGTGGCGCTAAGGCCACGAACCGGCACGGTGCTCCACGCTTTCCGCGAATCCGATGCGGGGGCCGATGGGTGAGGGCGGGGTGGGGCGGCCGACCGCCCCGGATGCGGCGGCGCCGGGCATGACGGAGCGCGCCGGGAGCCTCGACGGGATGACGTCGCCTGCGACCGCCGGGGCGACGACCGCCAACGCCGCGGCCAGGTCCGGCTCCCGCCGGTGGAGCTTCCGCTTCCGGCGCCCGAGCGGCTCGGTGCTGCTCGGCATGGCGGTCACGCTCCTGCTCCTCTGGCTCGTCCTCTACCCGAACCTCTTCGTCCTGGCCGACAGCCTGCGGCTGGACGGGCGGTTCACGCTGGCCAACTACGTCCGCTTCCTACGGAGCAGCGCGGAGCTCCGCGCGCTCTGGTCGAGCCTCTGGATCTCCGCCGGGAGCGTGGTGCTCTCCGCGCTGATCGGCGTGCCGCTGGCGTTCCTCTTCTCGCGCTACGAGTTCCCGGGCCGACGCGTGCTCGGCGCGCTGGCCGGGCTCCCCGTGCTGCTCCCGCCTCTCGTCGGCGTGATCGCGTTCCTCTTCCTGTACGGCGAGAGCGGCTTCTTCACCCGCGGCGTGCAGCTCCTGCTCGGTCTGGACTCGCCCCCCTGGCGGCTGAACGGGCCGGGCGCGATCCTGCTCGTCCACGCGTACACGATGTACGTGTACTTCTACATGTTCACGTCGGCCGGGCTCGCGCGGCTGGATGACACGCACGCGGAGGCGGCGGCGGCGCTCGGCGCGTCCCGGTGGACCACGCTGCGCCGCGTCACGCTCCCCATGCTGGCCCCCGCCCTGGGCGGCGCGTCGCTCCTGGTCTTCATGACCTCCATGGGCTCCTTCAGCGCGCCGTACATCTTCGGTGGCGGGTTCCGCGTGCTCTCCACCCAGATCTTCGCCAGCAAGCTGAACAACGACCTGGCCATGGCCGCAGTGGAGACGGTAATCCTGGCCGCGTCCTCCATCGTGTTCCTGATCTTCCTCCAGCGCTACGAGGCCGGCCGGGCGTACACGGGCACGGCCAAGGGGCTGCGCGCGAACCGGGGGCGGGTGGGGGCGGAGCCGGACGAGGGAGGCGACGTCGCCCGGGGCAGTGCCCCCGGCCGCTGGACCGCTCGTCTCGTGGGCCTGGTCGCGGCGGCGTTCGTCGCGTTCCTGCTCCTCCCGCACGCCACCGTGCTCCTCGTGTCGTTCGTGCCGCAGGGGACGTGGACGATCGAGCTGCTGCCGCCGGTCTACTCCCTCGAGAACTACCGCACGATCCTGAGTCGCCCGGACCGGCTCGTACCCATCGTGAACTCGCTCCGCATGGCCGCCATCGCGACCACGGCGAACGTGATCCTCGCCTTCGCCGCGGCGTACCTCATGGTCCGGCGGCCGTTCCCGGGCCGCGGGCTGCTCGGCGCACTCGTGATCCTGCCCTGGGCCCTGCCCGGCACCGTGCTCGCCATCGCGCTCGCAACCACGTTCAGCGCGCACGAGCCCTGGACCGGCCGGTTCGTGCTCGTCGGCACCGCGGCGATCCTGCCGCTCGCGTACTTCATCCGGAACATCCCGCTCGTCACGCGAGCGGCGCTGACGAGCTTCCGGCAGTTCGACCCGGCGCTGGAGGAGGCTGCGGCGTCCCTGGGCGCGTCCTGGACCACGACCGTGCGGCGGGTCGCGCTCCCGCTGGTGCTCCCCGGCCTCGCGGCCGGCGCGCTCCTCGCGTTCGTGACCGCGCTCGGCGAGTTCGTGGCGTCCATCCTCCTCTACACCCACCGGACCCGCCCCATCTCCATCGAGATCCTCTCCCAGCTCCGCGCCTTCGACTTCGGCGCGGCCGCGGCTTACAGCGTGTTCCTGATCGTGCTCATGGCCATCGTGTTCGTGATCGGGTTCCGGGCGGTGGGGGAGGAGGGGATGCAGTAGGGCCCGGCGGAGCCGCAGCCCGTTGCCGCGACGCGGCCGGGACGCGACACGGCTGCGGCCGACGCACGGCGCCGGGCGTGGCTACCCCCCGACAGGACGGCGCGGATCGGTTCCGGTGCGCGAGGCGCGGTGGTGGGCAACGGACCCGCCCCGCCGGGGGCGTCCGGCCTCCAGGAACCGTCGCGCGGACGGGAACGGGGGCCCGGCCGGCGCCCGCCCCCGCCCCACCGGCCCCGCGAACGTTCACTCGTGCGATGCGGTGTCCAGCCGCCCGCCCGTGGTCCCGTCCTTCAGCGCCCAGAGATACCGATCCCGCCCGCAGATCACGATGTCGACCAGCGCGCGGGTGTCGAGATCGAAGCTCTGCCGGTCCGGGATCGACCGGTAGCAGAGCGGACCGCCGCTCTCCACCGGCGGATGGTTGTGCGCGGTGCCCACGTAGCGGTCGCCGGTGCACGGCTGGTAGCGCACGCTCGTCGCGCGTGCCTCCTCGATCCGGGCGAGCCGGAAACCATCCACGTAGATCACCCCGTTCTTCTCGTATCCCTCGAGGCAGAGCACGAACTCTACCTCGGTGATGAACGTGTACAGGAAATTCCACCCGTCGAGCACTTCGGGCGTGATGACGACCCGGCTGTTCCCTTCGTCCACGCTCGGCCGGTCCGTCGTCGGCACGAAGACCGCCCCGCGGTTGGGCGTCTGCGCGGCCGCCACGGACGCACCGGCCATGAGCGCGATGACGAGCGGCGCTACGACCTGCCGCACTGCCACCTCCCTATCCTGCTCTCGCGGCGAGCCGCGAGCACCGGTCACCCCAAGCCCGGCACGCTCAGGCGCCGGGCGCCTGCCTGGGGCCGCCCGGAGCCACACGGCCGGGCGGCTGCGGGCCCGGCGTCGGACCGCGGGAACGGTCCATGCAAGGGATGCACCGCCACCGGTCGGCCAGGATCGGTCGGGATCCGACACATCGCCCGGGAGTCGCAGAAGCGTGGCGGGCAGCGTACGCATCGGCGTGTCCGGCTGGAGCTATGACGCCTGGCGCGGGCGCTTCTACCCCGAAACCCTCGCCCGCCGCCGCCAGCTCGAATACCTCGCCCGCCGCATGACCACCGCCGAGATCAACGGCTCGTTCTACTCCCTGCAACGGCCGACCAGCTTCCGCCGATGGTACGAAGAGACCCCGCAGGGCTTCATCTTCGCGGTCAAGGGCAGCCGCTTCATCACCCACATGAAGAAGCTGAGAGACGTGGAACGGCCGCTCGCCAACTTCTTCGCTTCCGGCGTGCTCCGCCTCGCCGAGAAGCTGGGACCGATCCTCTGGCAGTTCCCGGCCCACCTCGCCTACGACGAGGAGCGGTTCGCACGGTTCCTCGAACTCCTGCCGCGGAACACGGAGCAGGCCGCCGCGCTGGCCCGCCACCACGACGCACGACTGCGGGGCCGGAGCTGGACCCGCGCCGAAGTCCGCCGACCGATCCGCTACGCCTTCGAGGTGCGGCACCCGAGCTTCTTCGACGACGCGTTCGTCCGCCTGCTCCGCCGCCACCGCGCCGCCCTCGTGATCGCCGACACCGCCGGCCGGTTCCCCTACGCCGAGGAGATCACCGCGCCGTTCGTCTACATCCGCCTGCACGGCCCCGAGGTCCTGTACGCCGGCAGCTACACGGATGCCCGGCTCGACGCGTGGGCGGCCCGGATCCGCGCCTGGGCGGCCGGCCGCATGCCCGGGGACGCCCGCACCATCACCCGCCTCCGCCCGCCCACCGCCCGCCGCGGCCGGGACGTCTACGTCTACTTCGACAACGACGCCGACGGCTGGGCACCCTTCGACGCGATCCGGCTCGCCGGGCGGCTGGGTGTGAGGCCCGCCGCCACGGACGCTGTGTAACGACATGGGGCCAATACGACCTATGGTGGATGGGACAACATATGTTATCCCATCCACTAATATCTGTTGTCCCACTGCCCTCAGTGTACGTGCGCACCACGCTTCCGATTCCTCGCCAGGCCGACCAGCGGCGACCGGTGGGCGCCGACCACCCCAACGGCCGATCCGCCGCCGGCGCCCGCGGGCTTGGCCCCCCGCGCCCCACCTCCTAGCTTTCGCCCGGAGCACGCCGCGGAGGCGGCCGACGCGAAGCGCGCAGCGCCGCGACGTCGCCCGAAAACCGCCGCGCGCCGCTCCTACTCGGAACGCACGGAATCCCGCGACCTCGCTGGAGGACGCTCATGGAGAATCCACGCATAGACGCGCTCAGGAAGCTCATAGAACGCAACCCGGACGACCCGCGGCTCCGCTTCGGGCTCGCCGCGGAGTACGAAAAGCTCGGCCTCTGGGAACAGGTCGTGGCCGAGCTGCGCGAGTACCTCGCCCGCGCCGAGGACGAGGGCAACGCCTGGGGCCGACTCGGCAACGCGCTCCGCCAGCTCGGCCGCGACGACGAGGCGCGCGAGGCCTACCGCACGGGCATTCAGGCCGCGAACCGCCACGGGCACCCGGGCATGGCGGCCGAGTTCGAAATGATCCTGGAAGAGATGGCGTGAGGCGACGGGCGACCGATCGGACGGCGGGCCGGGGCGTCGGCAAACGGGCCGGTGCCGGCCGACGGCCTCGCAGGTCCGCGGACAACCGGGCGGCGCCGGCCAGGGTACGGCCCGGTCGGGCCCGAGCCCGCACCGCCGATTGACTTGCGCCGGCCGCCGCTGTAGTCTCCCGGCCGAACTGACCGATGATCCCGTAAGTATCGGCGCCGACGCACGAGACCCGCTTCGAGGCAGCCCGTGCCCGCGCCGTTCGACCGCCATGACGAGAGCGGATTCATTCGAGCGGGAAGCGCTCCCACACCTCGACGCGGTCTACCGGTTCGCCCTGCGGCTCACCGGCTCCGCCGCCGACGCCGAAGACCTCGTCCAGGAAACGTTCCTGCGCGCGTACCGCAACTGGCACCAGTACGAGCCCGGCACCAGCGCCAAGAGCTGGCTCTTCACGATCTGCCGCAATACGTACCTCCGCCAGCAGGAGCGGGGCCGGCGCCACGAGCGGGTCGTGAGCCAGATCCTGGCCGATGTCGACGCCGCCGCGGACGGGCCCGGCGAGACTCACGTCTTCGCGCCCGCCGTGCAGGCCGACCCCGAAGGCCTCTTCTTCAACGCGCTGATTGACCGCACGATCCTGGAGGCGATCGACCGGCTCCCCCAGGACTTCCGCGAGGTCGTGCTCCTCAGCGACCTCGAAGGTCTGCCGTACGCCGAGATCGCCGGCGTCCTGGACGTGCCCATCGGCACCGTGAAGAGCCGACTCTTCCGCGGACGTCGACTGCTCCAGAAGGTCCTCTACGAGTACGCCGTCGAGAACGGCTACATCCCGGCCCGCGAACCATGAGCACGATCACCTGCCGCGAAGCGCTGGCCCGACTCTACGAGTTCCTGGATGGCGAGCTGACCGGTGAAAAGGCCGCCGAGATCCGACGCCATCTCGAGATCTGCGAGGCCTGCTACCCGGACCTCTGCTTCGGGCGCGCGTTCCGGGACGCGCTCCGCCGGGCCGCGCAAGGCCAGGCCGCAGCACCCGAAGAACTCCGGAAGAAAGTCGCCGAGCTCCTCCGCAGCCTGCCGCCGGACCGCGATGACGCGTGACGCGCTGCGCACCGCCTCCGGCGGCACACGGCGCACGGGCCTTGCGTTCCTCCCCTCGGCGGCCAGCCCGCCGGGGCCCCGCCCCCTTGCAGAAACCCGAAAGAAGACCGAACCTTAGCCCACCCCGTGGGTACCGAGCATGATGGATTCCGGTGACCAGCACGACCCGACGATGACGGGATTGGGAGGCGAACCGACGATGGTGATGCCACATAGACGGGAGCGAGTCATTCCCCGGCTGATCGAAGATGAGATGCGGGAGTCGTTCATCGACTATTCGATGAGCGTGATCGTGCAGCGGGCGCTGCCGGACGTGCGGGACGGGCTCAAGCCCGTGCACCGGCGCATCCTCT